>JFJP01018712.1_pt1 | contig 16224 bp, 12 predicted proteins | sample 431651 | NCBI WGS metagenome assembly JFJP01 (sample SAMN02602958, study PRJNA72255) | Microbial mat metagenome, whole genome shotgun sequencing project. | biome: fresh water; feature: sink hole; material: water; isolation source: purple microbial (photo- and chemosynthetic) mats found in... | reverse complement strand
GCAAACACGAAAAACAGCCGGATCCAGAGACTGATGAACAGAGCCATTTCAAGTCCCTCCTTGCTTCAGCACCAGCGGCAGGCCGCAAACCACCAGCACGACTTCAGCGGCGACCGCCGCCACCCGCTGGTTCATGATACCGGCCAGATCCCGGTACTCACGCGTCATGGCATCGCCCGGAATGATACCGAGCCCGACTTCGTTGGTCACCAGGATCACATCCAGTGGCGGATCGGCCAGCAGGTCGAGCAAATGCGCGAGGGCATCGTGAATCCCGTCGATCATCGGTGCCTGCTTGTGCATCAGGTTGCCGAGCCAGACGGTCAGGCAGTCAACCACCACGACATCGACCTGGCCAGCCAGCGAGCGGATGCCCTCCGCCAGGGCGACGGGTGACTCGACCGTGCGGAACGTATCGCCGCGTTCGGCCTGATGCTTGGCAATACGTAGCCGCATCTCGTCGTCGAACGCTTCCGCCGTCGCCACGAAGCCCTTGCGGCCATAGGCCGACGCCCGCGCCAGCGCATAGCGGCTCTTGCCGCTGCGTCCGCCCCCCGTTACCAGCAAGACCTTATGATTGGTGATCAACCAGCACCTCCATCGACTCCTTGAAGTCCGCCTCGCAAAAGACCTCCACAGTCATCACGCGCGGCCGCACAGCCGTATCCGACATCTGCCGCACCGCCGCCGCCAGCAGATCCGGATCCAGGTAGCGCAGCGACTGATGGTCGCGGTCCTCGCGCACCCCGTGGATGTGCATCAGGTGCAGGCGTCCGGCATACTTTGCCAGATGCGCCTCGACATCGCGCCCGCCAAGCAGCAGGTGACCGATGTCCAGGCAAACCCCGAGGTCATGCGTCTCCAGCAATTCGTCCACCACATCAAACCGGTAGGCCAGCGTCTCCACGCACAACTGGCGAGACGATTCCAATTCAGCACACAACACCGCCAGCGACGTTCCGCAGGACTTCAGCCAGCCCGTCATGTTCGCCGCCGGCAGTTCCCCCCTGTCATCGGGATCCGCCGGGGCCAGATGCAGCGCATAGGTCCGGACGTCCAGCCGCCGGCAGAGGTCAATGATCCGGCGGCACTTGTCCACCGATTGCACACGCTCCAGCTCATCCGCCGCCCCCAGCCACACATCCAGAGGGAAATGCACCGTATAGGTCAGATTCTCACCCCGTCCGATCGCCGCCAGTTCGGCGATCACATGCGCAGGCGGCAGGTTCGAGAGCTCGTCGGACTCGAAGAGGATCAACTGGACATCATCAACCTTGCCAGCCAGATAGCGGATATTCGGCAGGATGTCGTCAGGAATGATGTAGGAGGTGGTCCCCAGACGGAACGGGAAGCGCGACTTCACTGCGGCACGGTCCCGTATTCCCAATTCCCACTGCAAACATTCGTAGTATTGACGTAGCCGACCCTCTCGACATGCCCATCCGCGAAGATCGCATTAGCCATTCCGGTATTCGCGCCCGGCTTGCGGCCGTGCAGCTCACCGAGATATTCGCGGGTGTCCGCATGGCTCGTGCTTTGCCGTTTAAAGTCGATGCTGCCGTCAATACCACGGAAAAAACGCTGAGTTAACTCTGCCCCGGCACTTGGATCCGGGTCTCTGGTTGCATCAGCCGTGTTACTAAGATACTGGAGCGCATTAATGCCGCCAACACTCATCTGATCAAACCCCTGATCGGCAAACAGAATTTTGCGCGAAATCCCGTCGATATCGCTATACGCCACATAACTCAGATCCATGTTCATTCCGTAGCTGCGGGTGACGTTGCTCCGCTCGTCGCTGAACACTTCCCGAGCCCTGCGCAGCATGGTCGGGCATACATAGACCGACTCGTCACCGGCATCACCCAGATACGGGAATAAAGTGCCTTCTTGGATACAGTAGGTACCGTTCGATCCACCCTCGTTCCACCAGTAGGACTTCATACTGGTATTGGTCATCGGATGCGACGCCACCCAACCGGTTTGCCAGGAAAAACCATATTGCCCAGTCGCCTCGTCATACTTCCAGACTTTCGCCGACGCCGCACGCGGTAGCAGTCCCCCGCTGCTATTGACAAAAGACATGGCGGCCGTGTGCAACTGGCGCAGGTTGCTGGCACATTTTACTTCCCGTCCGTTTTCCTGCACCCGCCCGAAGACCGGGAACAGCAGTGTTGCAAGAATCCCGATAATCACGATGACCACCAGCAACTCCATGAGCGTGAAACCGAAATTTTTGTTTTTCATGATTCCAATCTAATTTCATCGCCAACGCTTGTACAGGAAAATATGGGTACACAACGGGAGGGACAGCGTCTCGCTGTCCGAACGCCCGTCTAACCACGCTGCTTTTCAAGAAAGGCTTCGCCATTCACCTTCTCATGCACATCGGACGCCGAGGACGGCGTCCCTCCCGTGCCGCTCGTGGAATAAATCAACATGCCCTTCAGCCGGAATGCCGGGCATAAGACAGATGCCATGCACCTTTTGCCCGGCAGGACTGACAAGGTGCCTGTCCTACATTCGCCTTGCCATCCATCCGGTCCCCGCGTATGTTGCCTCGCATGTGCACCATCATCCTTGCCGTCGATTCCTCCACCGCGCAAGTCTCCGTCGCCCTGCTCGACGGCGACCGTGTCATCGCCGCCAGCCGCCGTCCCGCCACCAAGGGCGAGACGGGCAGCCTGCTGGACGATATCCGCAGCGTCATCGCCGATGGCAACCTCACCCTCGCCGATATCTCGCTCTATGCCGTCGGGCTCGGCCCCGGCAATTTCACCGGACTGCGGATATCCGCCGCCGCCATCCTGGCGCTGGCCTTGCCGGGAAAGACTCCCGTTATCGGCATCTGCAGTGCCGAGGCCATCGCCGCCGGCATCAACCGCGACGTCGGCGGTCGCCCCGTCATGGTCATCGGCGACGCCCGTCGCGAGCGCCTCTGGCTACTGGAGTTCTCGCGCGCCGAAGAGAACGGCAACCGCCCCGAACCGCGCGTAATTGCGATCGCGGAGGCCTCGCCGTTGCTGGACACGCCCGGACTGCTGGTCGCCACGCCGGACTGGTCGCGCATCGGCCCCACCCTGGAGCAGATCGTCCCGCCGTCGGCTACTCTGATCCGCGGAGACCGCTTGCCGGACGCCGCCGACATCGGACGCCTGGCACTCGAACGCTACCGCCAAGGCGTTGCACCCGGTCTGATCGACCCGATCTACGTCCACCCGCCCGTCTTCATCGACCCGGTTTTCAGAGAAAAGCCAGCGCACCAGCTTGCACCGACACCGTGACCGGCGTAGTTGGCAAAACTTCGCCCGCAACGATCCGCCGCGCAATCGGCGTCTCCAGATGCTGCTGGATGAACCGCTTCAGCGGCCGTGCACCATACACGGGGTCAAACCCCTCGCGGGCGATGAAGCGGAGCGCCTCGGGCTGAACCACGAGCTGTAAATCCTGCCCCGCCATCCGCTTTGCCAGTTCCGCCACCAGCAGGTCCACGATCTTCTCGATTTCACTGAGCAACAGCGGCTTGAACAGGACCACATCGTCGATGCGGTTCATGAATTCGGGCCGGAACTGCCCCTTGAGCAACTGCATCACATCCTCGCGCACCCCCTCCTTGAGCACGCCATCGCGGTCAATGCCCTCCAGCAGCAGTGTGGAGCCCAGGTTGCTGGTCATGATCACGATCGTGTTCTTGAAGTTCACCGTGCGCCCCTGGTTGTCGGTCAGTCGCCCATCCTCCAGGATCTGCAGCAGGATGTTGAACACATCCGGATGCGCCTTCTCGATCTCATCGAGCAGCACCACGCTGTAGGGCTTGCGCCGCACCGCCTCGGTAAGCTGCCCGCCTTCCTCGTAGCCGACATAACCCGGAGGTGCCCCGACCAGACGCGAGACAGAATGCTTTTCCATGTACTCGCTCATGTCGATCCGCACCATGTTCTCCTCCGTATCGAAAAGTGCCGCCGCCAGCGCCCGCGCCAGCTCGGTCTTGCCGACGCCCGTGGGCCCCAGGAACAGGAACGAGCCGATCGGGCGGTTTGGGTTCTTGATCCCGGCCCGCGCCCGCAACACGGCATCGGCCACGGCCTGCACGGCCTCGTCCTGGCCGATGACCCGCTCGTGCAGCACTCCATCGAGGTGCATCAGCTTCTGGCGCTCGCCCTCGAGCAGCCGCATCAGCGGTACGCCACTCCAGCGCGAGACCACTTCGGCGATCTCCTCCTCGGTGACCTCCTCACGCAGCAAGGCCGGGACATCACCCTGGCCCTTTAGCAATCCCTCCTGCTCGGACAGGGTCTTCTCCAGATTAGGGATCGTGCCATGCCGCAACTGCGCGACTTTCTCGAGATCGTACTTCCGCTCGGCCTCATCGGCATCCTGGCGCGCCTTCTCCAGCGTGCCGCGCAGCGTGCGCACGGACTCGATGGCCGCCTTCTCCTTTTCCCACTGCGCCCGCATGGCATCCGCCTCGGCACGGCTGTCGGCCAGTTCCTTGCGCAGCAGCACCAGCCGCTCGGCGCTGGCCTTGTCCTTCTCCTTCTTCAGCGCCGTCTCCTCGATCTCGAGACGCATGACCTTGCGACTGATCTCGTCCAGCGCGCCCGGCAGAGAGTCGATCTCGGTGCGGATCGAGGCACAGGCCTCGTCCATCAGGTCGATCGCCTTGTCCGGAAGGAAACGGTCGCTGATGTAGCGGTCCGACAGCGTCGCCGACGCCACCAGCGCGGCGTCCTGGATACGGACGCCATGATGCACCTCGAAACGCTCCTTCAGCCCGCGCAGGATCGAGACCGTGTCCTCGACCGTCGGTGCATCCACCACAATCGGCTGGAAACGCCGCTCCAGGGCCGCATCCTTCTCGACATGCTTGCGGTACTCATCGAGCGTCGTCGCCCCGATGCAGTGCAGCTCACCGCGCGCCAGCATGGGCTTGAGCATGTTGCCGGCATCGGTCGATCCTTCCGTACGCCCGGCTCCCACAATCGTGTGCAGTTCGTCGATGAACAGGATCACACGCCCCTCGGACGCCTTGATCTCGCCCAGGACCGCCTTGAGCCGCTCCTCGAATTCGCCGCGGTATTTCGCACCGGCCATCAGCGAAGTCAGGTCGAGCGCGAAAAGCGTCTTGTCCTTCAGCCCCTCGGGCACATCCCCGCGCACGATGCGGTGCGCCAGCCCCTCGACAATCGCGGTCTTGCCCACGCCGGGCTCGCCGATCAGCACGGGGTTGTTCTTGGTTTTGCGCGAGAGGATCCGGATCACACTGCGGATCTCGCTGTCGCGCCCGATCACCGGATCGAGTTTGCCCTTGCGCGACAGCTCCACGAGGTCCACACCGTATTTCTGCAACGCCTCATAGGCACCCTCGGGATTGTCGCTCGTCACCCGCTGGTTGCCACGCACATCGCGCAGCACATCCAGCAGACTGTCGCGCGTAACACCCAGTTCAGCCAGCACACGGCCGGCCACCGTGCCGCGGCCTTCGTCGATAAACGCCAGCAGCAGATGCTCGACGCTGATGTACTCGTCCTTCAGCGCCGAGGCCTCGTCGCCCGCCTTGACCAGTAGCGTGTTGAAGCGCTGCGTGACATAGACCTTGCCCGCCTCGGCACCACCGCCGGAAACGCGTGGGCGTTTCGACAGTTCCTGCTCCAGCCGAGCCTTGAGCGTCGGCAGGCTAACCCCCGCACGCTCGATCAGCCGCGGTACCAATCCGCCTTCCTGCTCCAGCAGACAGAACAGCACGTGTTCACCGTCAATTTCCTGGTGACCATACCGCACCGCCACGACCTGTGACTGACGAATTGCCTCCTGCGCTTTCTGGGTCATCTTGCTTAAATCCATAACAAAACTCCTTTCCGAATCCTGCCAACAAACCAAGCATCACCCATGCCAAACGCCCAGAATGCGGTAAACCGGATGGTTTTCACGCTTACTGGCGCAATACAGAGACATACTGACGCAATAACATGCCGCCAAAACACCCTCTTGAAAGCGCCATATTGTCTCCATTATCAGGGCCCGCCCCAATAACGAATGGGTAACTGGAGAAAAATCGAATCGAACATCTAACAACCAACACCCAAGTTGGGGAGCATTTCCTTGGATTATTGGGCGTTCGATGTTGGTTGTTGGGCGTTGAAATGAATTGAAGTTACAGGCAAGCCGACCACCCGGGGGCCGGGCGAAAACAGGTTGGTAACTTTTGGGGACGTGAGAACGGAAAACGACAACGGCGACGACTACGGTTGACGCGTGTGTAAGATCGAATCGTAATCCGTAGTCGTCGCCGTAGTCGTCCACCGAAAACTGAGTCAAAATGGCCAAGTTATAAACAAGTGTGCTGTAACCACTACTCGGCGGCAGCGGCGGTTGCTGCCCGCCCTTCGAGCAGCATGTGCAGGTCGGAGCGCCTCGCGCCGAGCTTCTTCAGGAAACGACGGATCACGGTATCGGCAAGCGTGTCGACAAGCGCGGTGTCATTTTCATCCACCGGGATCTGGCCACCGGCCATGGCCGTGTGACCACCGCCACTGCCCAGCTTGCCGACAAGGTGATGCATCAACTTGCCCGCATCCGCGCTGACGTCTGAAGAGCGCACGGAGATCAGCAGTTCGTCGCAGTGTACACCAAGCACCAGCGCCCAGGTGGTTTCCTCGTCGCGCAGCAGCAGATCGGCGACTTCCGAGACGATATCGGGACTATCAACCTTACCCAGGTTCGTGAACACGCACTCACCGGCGGATTGCGCGCGCGTGAGCGCGGCGGCAATCGTCCTGAAGTAGGCGCGCGGAACGCGCGCCATGGCGATGCGCCCCAGCATCCGCTTGTTCGACGAGGGATAGAGAGCCAGGAAGGCATTGATATCCGCCTGCGTGGCCTCGCGCCCGAAATCGGCCGTATCCGAGCGGATGCCGTAGAGCAGCGCGGTCGCCAGCGGAACCGGGATCGGGACGCCCGCGCATTGCATGTATTCCTGGAATATCGATGAGGTGGCTCCATAGCGCTTGCGCACATCGAAGAAAGCCGCTTTGCGTGTCAGCGGGCGGATCGGATGGTGATCGACCACAATGTCAGGAACCACCAGCGGATCAAGCGCGTTGTTTCCCGCCCCCGGCTGCGTATCCACCAGCGCGATACAGTCAAAATTCTGCGGCGGCGTGTTCGTCATCGACTGCACATTCAGCCCGAGATATTTCAACAGGGCCCGGTTCTCGGCCCGACTGACAAAACCGCCGCAGGCCAGCGTCGTGGTTACATCGCCCAAGCTGCGCGCCAGCTCGCGCAAGGCCGCTGCGGCCCCGATGGCGTCCGGGTCGGGAAAGTCCTGCATCACGATCAGCAGCGTACGCTTGTCCTTCAGTACCGACATGAGGCGCTGCGCCTTGTCCTCCTTGCCGCATCTTCGTCTGGCCTTTGTTGTTGTCATTATCCACCGTTTCGGTTGCCGCAGCATGGGCACTAGAAGCCAAGCACGCGCCGGTAAGGGACCGTCACCCCGTAATCACGCCCGGTCTGTCGGAGATCGCGCAGGATCTCGTTGTCGCGGCTGCGGGCATACTCGCCCAGCAGGTGGTAGATCTTCTGCTGCGCCCACGATTCACGAATGGCGGCATCGCCGCTGGTAATCCCCGCAGCGGCGGCGTTCAGCGGCAGATCAAAGATCATGTCGCAGCGGGTCTGACCCGCCTGCCCGAGCGCCTGGAACACCAGCTTCGGTTCCGCACGGGGGTAGCGCCCGTACAGCACCAGCGGACGGTCCAGGTAAAGGTTACCAAGGTGCCGTGGATAGACTTGCACCGAGGAGTCGGCACCGAACCGCAAGGTCAGATCCGAAAGCACCGGGCGCTGGATACCCTTCATGACCGCTTCAACCGCCACCGGGATATCCCACCGTCCGGACTCGATCACCTCGGAGGTGCCGCCGTTGCAGTAGCTCAGCAAGTCAATCAGGTAGCGGTTGGCCTGTGCCGAGACACCCATCGTGAAGATCGAGACCTGCCCCAGGTTCTGCCGCGTGAAGGCGCCGATGATCTCCGTGCTGTCCATCAAGCCCTTGTTCACCAAGCCGTCGGTCAGGACAAAGGCGACCACCGGGCGTCCAGGCTGCCGTTCCACCTTCAGCAGGTCCTGCATCGAGGCGTAAAGGTCGGTATTACCGGCGGAAACCATCGCGTTGATGAAGGCTTCGGCCTGCGCGAGGGTTTCGGGTGTCTTCGTCACCCAGTCAGGAAAACAGAAAGCCGTGCGGTCGGCAAAGGCAGCGACATTGAAGCGGTCCGCCGGGCCGATAGCGGCCAACGCTCGCCGCATGGCCTCGCGACTGAAGTAAAGGCGTTGCTCGGCCATGCTAGCCGAGGAATCCTGCACGAGCAGCATATCCTTCGGGAGCGTCGGCAACACCTCTTCCCCGACCCGCTCGATCACCAGGCGGAAATAGGCATAATCGCGGTCACGACGGTCGGTGAAAATATCCACCCGCGCTCTCAGCACGCGATCGACCGGTTCGATATCGGTAATGTCCTCCGGCGTCTCCTCGAACCGCTCGCGATCGTCTTTAACCGATGCAATCACCGGCGCATGTTCCGTCACGGCGGCACGCGACGGATCTCCGATCGCCTCACGCAGAGACCGGGAGGCGGGCGGTGCCTTCAGCGGGAACGCGCCCTGCGGGACCGTTCCAGCCTGCTCCGCGCTGGCCGGCAGCACGATGTCGGGAGCAGTCGGAACCCGCTCGATGTCCGGAATCAGCCGACGCTCAAGCCCGGCAATCTCGCCCCCTACCGCCACGGTCTCGACCGCGAGGATCTCCTGCCGGGGCATCCAGGCATCCCCCGGCGGAGCCAGCTCCGGCTCGGACACCCCCGCCAACTCCAGCGGCGTTTCGACAAGCTCGGTGAGCGCAGGCGGATCGGTAAGACCGACTTCGGGCGCGACCTGCAAATCGTCAACCGACTTGGTCACATCGGGTGCCGCCGCCTGACCCAGTTCACGCAAGGCGGTCAACACCCGTGCCTGGACCGTATCCGAGAGATCAACGCTTCCCAGTTGCATGGCCGGATGCTCGCGCGGCGGCGCCTGATTCGCCAGGCGGGAGAAGAAATCCATATCAATACGCGAGGCGATAAAGGCCAGGCAGCCGTGCGCCATGATCGAAATGACAGCGGCCAAGGTGGCGGCGAGCACGTGCCCGCCATCGATCCCGTCAGGTTCAGGTAACCAATCCCGGCGTTCTACATTGGCCATTGCGCCCTCGCTTTCCCCACCCATTCGCTCTCCGGGTAACGCTCGCCAAGCTCGCGCACGACCTTGTCACGCTCCCCTCCGCGCCCCAGTTTGTCAAAGGCCTGCGCTGCCAGGAATAGACTCTCCGGCACCAGTTCGGCATCGTCATAGAGGATCGCCACGCTCAGGAATCGCCGCGAGGCATCCTCGTTGCTACCGGTCATTACCGCCACCCGCCCGAGACCCATGAATGCACGAGCCCGGATGGCCAGCGCCGCCTCGCCGGCTGCCGTATCCGACGCCTGCTGGAAGTAGCGCTGCGCCTCGGGACCGTCCTTGCGAGCCAGGGCAAGATCGCCAAGCTGCAACGACGCCTCACCGGCGTAATGCGTCAGCGCCCCCGTCTCCAGTGCGCGGCGAAATGCCGCCTCGGCCGCCTCGGTCCGTCCGGACGCCAGATGCCCGCGCCCTGCCAGCAAGGCCCCAGCCTGCTGCCAGGCAGGCTCCGCTGACCGCGCCAGCAGCTCTGCCGCCTCGACCATGCGATCATATTTTTTCTGCGCGCCATGATAGGATGCCAGCCACTCCAGCAGCGCCGGCGGGAATTTCTCGCTAAGCGGCGAGGCGACGAGTTCCTGCAGCAGCGCGGCCGATTCCTCCGATTGCCCCCGCTTCTGCAATACCAGGCCAAGCTGGAACATCGACTCGCGCCGCAGGTCGTCCCGTGTCGCCGCCTTGCATGCCGCCCGCAGCGCCTGCTCGGCCTCGGCGTATTTTTCCTGCTCGTAAAGCAACATTCCTTCCCAGAAAGAGGCATCCGCGACAAACCGCCCCTTCGGGAAGCGCCGGCGCAGCTCGGACAGCGTCGTGACTGCATCCGAACGGCGCCCCAGGCGCACCTCGCCCATCGCCTTCTGGTAGACCGCGTCCTCGTTAAGCTCATGGTCGGGATACTCCTGCGCCAGGCGTCGCCAGTCGCGTACCGCCTCCTCGTAGGCTCCGGACTGCGCCAGACAGAACGCGGAAGCGAAAAGGGACTGAGGGGCAAGCGGATCCTGGGGATAGGCCGTCACCAGTTCCAGGTAGAAGCGCGAGGCTTCGCGATAGGAAGACTGTTTCTGAAGCTGGTGCGCCAGGCGGTACGTCGCGTCGCGCGCCCGCTCGGACCCCGGGGTCTCGCGCACGACGATCTGGTAATACTGCGTGGCCTGCGCCGACTGGTCCAGCGCGGCATACGATTCCGCCAGCAGCCAGCAGACATCCGCCCGCAAGGCCGGCGTCATGCGCACCCGCTCGCCCTCCTCCACGGCTCGCGCATACTCGCCCGCCTTGTAATGCGAGACGGCCATCTCGTAATGCACCGCATCGGCAAAGCGGCTTGTCGGGAAGCGCGTGAGCAGTTCGCGATACGTCGCGATGGCCTTGTCGTGCTGCAGCAACTGCCGCTCGCAATTGGCCTTGATATAGAGCCATTCGTCGTGAGCGTCCGCCCGCGACGGATCGCCCAACGCCTTGCCGACCGCCTCCAGTGCCTCGGCGTAAAGCCCGGCATTGACGGCTGACCAGGCCGCCTGCAGCAGCGCCTGCGCCGCCCGCGTGTCCATCGGGAAACGCGTCAGCAACTGCCGGTAGGCTTCCGCGCTCTGCGCATACGCCTTGCGCCGGAAATGGATCTCTGCCGTCTGGAACAGGGCCTCGGCCACGATCCGGTCGGAACCGCCGAGCTTCAACGCCTGATCGAAAAAGCCCATCGCCTGATCGCCGACCGCGACCGCCGCCGCATCGCCGGCCTGGTACAGCACCGCCCAGCGGTCGCGGCGGATCTCCGCCCGTTTCATCAGGGAATACACATGGAACTCGGTATCCGGATGTTTCTCAATGATCACCGCGAAAGCAGCATCGGCAGCATCGGTATCACCGCTGGCCTGCAGCGATTCACCGAGATAGAACTGCGCGGCGGACGCCAGGTCGGGAGGCGGGGTTTCGCCGAGGATGACCTGGAAATGCGAGATGGCCGATTCGTGATCGCCGACATCGGCATAGAGGCGTGCCCGCCGGTAGGCGGCCCGCAGGCGGAACGGGCTTCCGCGGAAGTTGACCACGACATGCGAATAGAACCGGCCAGCCGCCTCGTTGTCGCCCTTTAACCGCAGACATTCGGCCAGACGGAACGTTGCCGCGTCGTTGGACCCCCCGGCAGGGAACGCCTTCAGCAGCGCGGCGTATTCCTTGAGTGCCAGGTCATGCATACCGCGGGCGTAAAGGCCGTCGGCGAAGAGCAGGCGGTCGGCGTAGGCATCCGCCTGCGCCGCCGCACCTACCGCCAGCACCACGGTCGTGCCCAGCATCGCCAACCCGGTTATCCAGCCCCGCCCCATGTTACGGCTCCTCTGCCGCGGTCGTCGCGAAGGAGATATTCCAGATGTCGACCTGGCGGCACATGTCAAGCGTCCGGATGACGTGCTCGTAGGGCGTCTTGAGATCGGCGCGGATCAGTACCGGCTGCCCAGGATAAAGCTCCACAATCCGTGTGAGCAGCCCGGAGAGTTCCTGCTCGCCAAGCTCTCGCTGATTGACAACGGTAACCCCGTTGCTGCGGATGTTGATGATGATCTCCGAAGGCAGCCGGTCCGGCAGGTCGCCGGTGCTTGCCGTTGGCAGCGTGATATCGATTTCCGTTTCCCACTGGGCGTAGAGCTGGGCGGCGATGAAGAAGCACAGCAGCAGGAACATGATGTCAATCATCGGCGCCAGTTGGAAGCCCATGCTGACGGGTTTGGATCGACTGCGGAAATTCATGTCTTCTGCCTCCTGCTCAGCAGCGTCATCATCAGTTCGCCGGAGGCGACTTCAAGCATCGAGACCAGCCGGGATGCCCGGCGGCGGAAATAGGCATAGAACATCATGGCCGGGATGCCCACCACCAGCCCGATGGCGGTCGTGAGCATCGCATCGTTGACCCCCGCCACCAGCGCGGTCGGGCGCACGATGGCGACCTGGTCCGCCACCCCGTTGAACGCCATCATCATGCCCAATACCGTTCCCAGCAGCCCGATCATCGGTGACACCACGGCGATATCCATCAGCAACTGCGGCTGGCCTTCGATGGACTCCGCCTGTCGGGCGCCCTCAGCCTCGACCACGTCGCGCAGCAGCATCGCATCCGCATCGGGAATGCTCTTGAGATGCTCCAGGGCCGAGAGCATTACTGAACTCAGCGCCCCGCCGCGGAAGCTGCATAAGCGCCGGGCATCTTCCATATTGCCGGACTGCAACTTCTCCATGAGTTCGCGGCGCAGCAGTTCGGGCACCACCTGCCCCTTGCGCAGCACTACCAGAAAATAGATAATCAGCGCCAGTGCCAGGATCGACAGCAACGCGAGCAGCCCGTAGACCCCAACCATGGCGAAATCCACGGCCGTCTCGAACGGGATCCCGTCCGCCTTCCCCGCCACGACAGCCTCCGCCTGAGCCACTGCCGCCAGCGGCATCGCCATGCACACACACATGACGCGCCTGAATACTGTTCCTGCTGCTACGCTTTGCATCATCAATCTCCCTTCGTTACAGACAATAACTTCAACATGTAGCCCACTCGCGCCGCGAGTGCGGCTTCCGCGTTGCAAGCGAACGGTTGTTTGGCATATCCACGGTAATATGCGCAATCGTCAGCACAACCCCATAGCCTCAGTTGCGGCGCAACTGGGCTACATGCAACAACGCCCAACATTCAAATCCCGGGTGATACTACCACCGACACGGCCTACACTTCAAGCCTTGGATACGGAATCGCAAGCAGGTCGGCCACCGCCCGCTCCCAGCGCCGCCCCCGCTCATCTCCAAAAGCAGTTGCCTGCGCCGCTCGCCTTTCAAGCGAAGGCAGATCCAGCCCCGCCGGAGCCCCCTCGTGCGTCTTGAGCGCGATCGCCTGCGTTGGATCCTGCTGCTCCAGGTCGGCCAGGCCGGCCTTGACCGCATCGTACGCATCGCGGAAAGGCATGCCGCCCGCCACCAGCGCCAGTGCCCGGTCGGTCGCGAACACGCCAGGGGAGAACCCGCGCGCCAGCGCCGCCGCATCGACCTCGACATGGGCCATCACCAGCGTCAGCGCCCGCAGGGTCTCGCGGGTCACCCGAATCCCCTCCATGAACGGGGCCTTGGTCTCCTGCAGGTCACGCTGGTAGCCACCCGCCAGCCCCTTCAGGACACCCGTGATACGCGAGGCGCACGAGAGGACCGTCGCGCTGCGCGCCCGCACCAGTTCAAAGACGTCCGGATTCTGCTTCTGCGGCATGATACTGCTGCCCGTGCAGTATTGCGACGGCAACCGGAAGTAACCGAATTCCGGCATCATGAACAACGTCATATCCTCCGCTAGGCGCGCTGACGAGAGCATCACCTGCGAGGCGGCATTAAGGATGATGCTCTCGCATTTGCCGCGGGCGTTGGAGGCATACATCACGTTATGGATCGGACGCTCGAAATCCAGCAGCCGCGCGGTCAGGGCCCGGTCGATCGCCAGCGGAACGCCGTAGCCGGCGGCCGATCCGAGCGGACTGCGGTCGTTCTGCGCATAGGCCCCCTGCAGCAGCTCGATATCGTCCAGCAGGCTTTCGGCATAGGCGGAAGCCCAGACGCCGACCGAGCTGGGCATGGCGGGCTGAAGGTGCGTGCGGCCGACCATGGGCACCCGTTCATGCCGCCGAGCCAGGTCCAGCAGGACACCGGCCAGCGCCGCCGCCTGCGCGATCATCGCCAGCAGCTCGGTCTTCGCGTACAACCGCAGATCCAGCGCCACCTGGTCGTTGCGGCTGCGGGCGGTATGCACCCGCTTGCCCAGCTCGCCGACGGAGGCAGTCAACGCCCGCTCCACGGCCAGGTGTACATCCTGGTCCGCTTCGGTGATCGTGAACTCCCCGCGCCGGTCACGACGCATCACATCCACCAGCGCGGCAATCACACGGGTGCGCTCATCCGCGCTGAAAAGCGGCGGCGTCAACGCCGCCAGCATCGTCACATGCGCCGCCGAGCCGATGCAGTCGGCCTCCACCAGCACGCGGTCCAGCAGCACGTCCTGCCCCGCCGTGAACGACAGCACATCCGGATGAATACTCCCCACCAGCGTCTTTTCACCAGCCATAGCCACCTCTCTGAACACATCACCCTGATTCCCCTGAAAGATGCATTATTACAAACCCGCACAAAATTACCAGCAATTCTCACACTCTGCTCATCGCCCCTCCCCGAAGAAGTGACTTGTGCCTGCGGAAAGCAGAAGACGAATTTGAGGATTGAATTGCGCGCGCCGCCGTGGTAACACTCTTCGCGTCATTCAAGCCGGGGTGGCGAAATGGCATACGCAGCAGACTCAAAATCTGCCGTCCGCAAGGACATGAGGGTTCGACTCCCTCTCCCGGCACCACGCCAATTCCCCTTGGAAAATCCACGCTCTCACCGTCCTCCGCAACGTGCCCGCAGCGGGACTAGGGTTACATTGAGTTCATCCTACCTGCCTCCATCCCCTGTCCCAGTCAATCCGGTAAAGGGAATACCCAAAGCCTTCACATCCACCAATTACCGCTTGACCACCGCAATATGCCGCTCTACTCTGCACCCATCATGAACCGTACCTCAGGCAAACCTGAAGTAGGCTCAAGAACACTGCTGGCTTAAGGAGAACACCACGCATGAGTGACTATGATGTTGCGGCCTACATCTGGCCGGCCTATACGGGCACCGAACCGCGCACCCGCATTTTCTGGCCGGAAGGAAACGGCGAATGGGAATCCGTACGCAAGGCGACTGCCAAGTTCCCTGGGCATAACTGGCCACGCCGACCGCTCTGGGGCTACTGCGACGAGGCTGATCCACGGGTGATGGAAATGCAGATCGATGCCGCGGCTGACCATGGTGTTAACGTCTTCATCTACGACTGGTACTGGTACGACAACCGGCCATTCCTTGAGCAGTGCCTCAACAACGGGTACCTGAAGGCGCGCAACAATGACCGGGTAAAGTTCTACCTCATGTGGGCCAACCATGATGTGAATTACACCTGGGACAGGCGACTCGCTCATCTCAACATCGACACCTGGATCTGGAAGGCAGCCGCAAATCGCACCCAGTTCGAGAGTATCGCTTTGCGTTTGATCAAAAAATACTTTTCCCATCCCTCTTATTACCGGATCGACGACTGCCCAGTTTTCCAGATCTATGAACTGAAGAATCTGGTTACTGGTCTCGGGGGTATTGAGCAGACCGTCGACGCCTTCACATGGTTCCGTCAAAAGGCTGTGGACGCGGGTCTGGCGGGGCTCCACCTACAGCTCACCTCCTGGGGTGCTAGCCACCGTAATATGAGTGGTGTGGACGGCGGCGCGGGAACCACGTTGGCCGAGGAGACGGAGCGGCTTGGCTTCGATAGCCTTACCAATTACCAGTTCTGCCACTTCACGAATATCGACCGTGACTATGCCGAGATCATGGACGACGTCCGCAAGGAATGGGCCCGCATGGATACAGAATTCACGGTACCCTATTTTCCTCATGTGTCGGTCGGATGGGACAACAACCCCCGCTTCGAAACGTTCCGTCCCGGTATTGTCAAGAAGAACACCCCGGACGAGATTGCAAAGGCGTTGCATGCGGCACGCGACTATGTCGATGCCCACCCGAACCAACCGCCTCTGATAACCATAAACAGTTGGAACGAATGGACCGAGACGAGTTACCTGCAACCGGATGACCTTTACGGATATGGATATCTGGAAGCAATCCGAAGCGTTTTTGTGAGCAACAATTTCCTACAGGCGAAAGCCTAAACGCAATCCTGCGCGTGATCGTAATTGACTTAAGCCCCCTGTTTGGTTACAACCACACCCCAGTAGTCTGCTTTGGGATTGGTTCCTGAGTGGACGGGCTATATTGAATAGCCACGGGGATTCACTTCGGTTACGGGGATTCCCGGTCCGGGCTTGTAACGGCAACACATAAAAAAGG
>JFJP01038695.1_pt1 | contig 16225 bp, 11 predicted proteins | sample 431651 | NCBI WGS metagenome assembly JFJP01 (sample SAMN02602958, study PRJNA72255) | Microbial mat metagenome, whole genome shotgun sequencing project. | biome: fresh water; feature: sink hole; material: water; isolation source: purple microbial (photo- and chemosynthetic) mats found in... | reverse complement strand
CGTCAGGGTAACAACAGTGGTTGCCTGATTATCAAGGAGATAGCCCTTGATCAGTTCCTCAAAATAGCCTTCATGCAGGGCCTTGTGACGTAAATCGGCCAGCAGGTCTTCGCTCATCATCGCTTCGATCGGGTCGGTGCCATATTTCAATCCGGTCATCGCTTTGCTGATGAGATCCAGGCCGCGCTGGGCCTTGCTCGCTTCCTCCCGGACATTGAACTCGAATTTATTGAGTTCCGCGAGCACCAGGTCCCGGTCCAGGCCTTTTTCCACCATCTTTGTCAGGGTGTTTGTATACAGCTTGAGAAAGGTGTCACGATGTTTCGCTTCACTGCCGACCAGATAGGTGATCATCAGGGTCTTGCTTGACGAGGCGGCCATGAAAAAGCCACCGAAATCCTTGCATAAACCGCTCGATACAATACTGTTTTTCAGGGGGGAGCCGTCCGAGTTGAAAAGGATGTTGGCGATGATCTGAAAGGCAGTGTTTTCCCGGCGCATGGCGATGGTGGCGACGCTGGTACCGACGGCGAGGAAGGTCTTGCCTTCGGTGTCAGGGCTGTCGACGGCATAGGACGCACTGATAAAGGTCGGTTGCGAAGGGGGTTGCCCTTCATCAATGTCGGCTTTTTTGCCGGCTGTCGGGTAGGCAGCGAGAAATCTTTCCTGAAGAAAGTGTAATTCGTCTTCCAGGGGCGCATCGCCATAGACAAGGAAAAAGCCGTTGCTCGGATGGTAATGATCGCGATGGAAACGGCAGAAGTCTTCGTATGTCAGATCCGGGATATTTTTGGGATCACCGCCGGATTCATGGGCATAGGTGGAGCCAGGCATGAGGCCGGTAAAAATATTGTGGAAAATATGGCGGATCGGATCGGAAAAGGCCCCCTTCATCTCATTGTAAACAACCCCCTGGAAGAGAAGCGGGCTGTCCGGCCCCTCCTGATGATAATGCCAGCCCTCCTGTTCGAAGGTGCTTTTTGCCAGGAGCGGGTTGAAAACCACATCGCAATAAACATCCATGATATTGAAATATTCTTTCAGGTTACGGGTGGCAAAGGGGTAGTAGGTGATGTCGGCTCCCGTCATGGCGTTGAGAAAAGTGGTAAGACCGCCCTTGTTGATTTCGCCGAAAACATCCTTGATCGGATACTTTTTTGAGCCCATGAGTACTGAATGTTCAAGAATATGGGCGACCCCGGTGGAGTCGGTGGGGACGGTATTGAAGGCTGCGGTGAAGGTCTTGTTAGTATCGTTGTTTTTAATTGCCAGCAGCGGGCACTTGAGCAACTGGTGTTCGAAAAGAAAAACATCCGAATTGATTTCAGCAATAAAGGTATGGGTTTTCAGGGTGAAACCGGAATAGGTACAACCTTGGGTGAACGTCATGGGGGTATCCTTTTAAGAGGTGATGCGAGAGGGCATCAGAAAGTTTTTTCCGAGTCAAGAAGAAGGGTAACCGGACCGTCGTTGATCAGATCTACCGCCATATCGGCGGCAAAGGTACCGGTGGCCACACGAATTCCTTGGGCTCTTATTTCTGCGATAAACTCCGTGTAAAGAGGTTCGGCGATTTCCGGAGGAGCCGCCGCTGAGAACCCCGGTCTTCTCCCCTTACGGCAATCGCCGTACAGTGTGAATTGGGAGACAATAAGCATCTCACCCTTGATGTCCGCAAGGGATTTGTTCATTTTACCCCCTTCATCCGCAAAAATTCGCAAATGGATGATCTTGTCGGCCATCCAGGAAAGATCTTTTCGGCTGTCGCTGCCGCATATTCCGAGGAAAACGACCAGCCCTTGATCGATGGATGCGCTTGTTTTCGCGTTTATGGCGACTCCCGCTTTTGTAACCCGCTGCACGACTGCCCGCATCTTTCCTCCGAATTCCGGTTGACGGAATTGAGTATTTTAAAACCGCTTGTAGCGGAAATGGTGTTTATGATTTATCCGCCGCCGAGATTTCATTCATGGCAAGAAATAATTTCATATTAAGGTAGCCAAATGGTATAGTCATTTCAATGGCTAATTGGGAGAAGGTAAACGGAAAATTCCAACTTTGCGTGGTAAAACTCATGATAAAACAACTTCAGAATCTTTTGGGCCAGATGTCAAAAGAACTTCCGGGTATCTTGGCTGCTGCCGTGGTTACCGTTGAGGACGGGATGTCCATAGCAGAGGTTCGAAGAAGGGAGGATATTGAAACGGCGGCGGCCTCGGCGTATCTGGCCTCGATAGTAAAATCCAATGCCAAGGCAATCAATCTGTTGGCCGACGACGAAGAAGTCGAGGATATTCTTATCACCACCCGCCAGTATCATTTTATCATCAGGCACGTCGACGATCAGCCGTTTTTTATCTTTGTCATGACCTCAAAAGAGGAATGGCTCGGTAAAGCTCGTTTGCTCATTAAAAAATACGAACCACAGTTCACCGGCTTTGCTGGGTATTTCGAGAAGAACTATCAATAAATTGCAGGCGGCGTGCCGATCGGAGGAAATGGATCGCTTGTTCGTACGTCGCGGGAATACGGTTACCTGACCGCACTCCTGCGACGTCGAAAGCCGCTGCAGCTGCTCCCTGAGCCAGGTTAATAAATGGCTGCAACAGTTTACAGAGCTGCAACTTCTTGTATTTTCTTGGCGTTTTTCTTGATACTGATTCTGATCCAGCCGAGGTTGGTTTCCTGGTCGGCAACGATCACCAGAAAGGCATCATCGCCCACCGGAGCAAACATTACCGGGCCGTTGGCGAACTCGAACATCGTCATTCGCAAGTCGCCTTGGCTTAATTGATTGCCCATCGATTCGGCGGAACCGAAACCGGAGGAAGCGATAGCTCCGATCATTTCCGCGTCGATTCCTGCCCGTGCCAGGCTGTCCAGGAGAAAACCGTCACGGCCCACCAAACAGGCGGTGTGGACACCATCAATGCTGGTGAATTCAGCGAGTATCTTTTGTATTTCCGTCATTTCAAAATCCTCTGTGAAATTTGTTGGTTGAGTTTCTGTTGTATTTTCAGATACGGCAAAATCCTTTTGTTTTTCTTCAACTGTCCTGACTTCTTCGACTGCGGGAACACTAACCTCTGGAATTGGCAGGGGCTTGTCCTCGGCGAGGCCGGCAATACCCTCCAGACTTCCGTCGTCGTCCTGGATATCGGCAAACTCTTCGTTGTTTTGGCTGGCCATTTCATCACTTTTGGCTACCGTTTCAAAGAGCAGGGCCTCGATATTTTTCTTGATGCTGACCACCGGCGGTTGTACGCCTCTGATATTTTGCAGAGAACCGCCATTGAAACCGAGAATCGTAAAAAAGGCCTCCTCGCCGTTTTCCTTGCCGCACATGGCATGGACCACCGCCCCTTCCTTGAAGAAAATCATACCTTCCCGGTCACCTGCCGTTACCTTCAAGGCTGCCGTCGCTTTAGAAAGTGCGTTGAACTGGACGATATCGATAAGGGAAACGCCATCAACCGTGCCCTGAAAGCCTTCATCTTCTTTGAGGACCTCATTGACTATCGATCTGACGACTTTAATATCGAAAGGCTTTTCAATAAAGCGTAAACTGCCGCTCATCATCGCTTTATTTTCATAGGCGTTGGAGGGGTAGGCGGTCATGATGATAACCCCGGTCCCGGGGAAACGATTGTTTATCTCAATCAGCAGATCAAGCCCGTTCATGCCTGGCATGTTAATGTCGGTGATCACCAGATCCACCGCTGTTTCCTGTAATAACTCGAGAGCGTCTTCCGCGGATTTTGCCGCGATTATCTCAACATCCTTCATTCCTTTGTTGAGATTTCGCTGGAGCATCCACAGCATATCTTCTTCATCATCGACAACCAGAACTTTTTTCATAGTCTCACCATATGTTTGTCCCGGCGGCATGCACGTGACGGATGGAATAAGAAGGGTTGAAATTCTTCAATAATCGGAAAAAAGAGGAACCGATAGACATGCAATAAGCAAAAATGAGACCAATGGGCAAAGGAAGGAGTAACTCTATAAAATCATTTAATAAGATTTTGCATTAAGGTTCAGTGCCAAGGCTATCGGCAGCCGGCATAGTGGTCAGAAATTGATCATCTGGTCAGAAATTGATCAATCAGGAGGCTTTCGCGGAGGGTTGTTCGGGAGATCCCGAGAATTCTGGCCGCCTTTGATTTATTGTTATTGACGGCATTCAGCACTTTTTGAATATGGAGGAGTTCAACTTCTTTCAAGCTCAGCAGCGGGTCCTTTTCCCTCGGATGAGACTGAGCCTCGCTGACAAGACCGGCCATGGTCAACCAGCCGCTTTGGTTGAAAATGGCTTCCCGTTCGATGAGATTTCGTAATTCCCTGATATTGCCTTGCCACTGGTGGCCGAGAATTGCTGTTCTCGCCTCGGGCGTGAAACCGTGCAACTCTTTTTTCACCTCTTTTTGCAATTCATGGAGGAAAAAATCGGCGAGCAGGAGGATATCACCGCCACGATCGCGCAACGGCGGCAGGGGTATGGGCAGAACGTTCAAGCGATAGTAAAGATCCTCGCGAAAGCCGCCCTTATCGATCTGCTCGACAATGTCGGCATTGGTGGCGGCAATGATGCGGATTTTCACCTCAATATCCTTTAAGCCGCCAACCCTCCTGAAGGTAGATTCCTCAATGAGGCGCAGGAGTTTCGGCTGCAGATCGATGGGCAGATTACCGATTTCGTCAAGAAACAAGGTGCCGCCGTTGGCGATTTCCACCAGGCCTTTCTTGGCGTTACGGGCATCGGTAAAGGCACCTTTTTCGTAGCCGAAGAGCTCGGACTCCATCAGGCTGGAGGAAAGGGTGCCGCAGTCAACCTTGACGAAGACCCCGTTCCGGCCAAGTTTGCTGTCGTGGATGGCTCTGGCGACGAGTTCTTTACCGGTACCGGTTTCACCGGTGATGAGGACGGCGGCATCCACCTGGGAGGCCAAGCGGATAGCCTCTTTGACCCGCTGCATTGGTGGACTTGTGCCGATGATGGTCGCGATGCCGACCTCATGGTGCAGCAGCGAGGCCTTTTTTTTCATCAGGCGGGCTTGCAGGATTCTTTCGAGAATAGCTTTAAACTCAATAATATCGAAAGGTTTTACGATATAATCGACGGCGCCTGCCCGTAGGGCCTGGACTGCGGTTTTCGCTTCGTTAATACCGGTCAGCATGACGATATCGATATCGCCGTTCTGTTCTTTTATCTTGGCGATAAGGTTGATACCGTTGCCGTCGGGAAGGCCGATGTCGAGAAAGACCACGTCGGTAATTGTCCTGTTAAGCATATCCAGGGCATCTTTGCCGTTGGCCGCCGTGGTGGCGCGATATCCCTGCTTTTCGACAATTTTGGCGAGTGAGAAGCGCAGGTCTTCCTGGTCGTCGACAATAAGAACTGAGCCCATTTAGTTGTCCGTCTTGAAGAAGAGAGTAAAGGTGGTCCCCTTGCCTTCTTTACTTTCAAGGATGATTTCGGCGTCGTTTTCCTTCAGGGTCCGGTAAACGATGGCCAGGCCGAGACCGGCTCCGGAGGTCTTGGTCGTGAAAAAAGGTTCAAAGACCTGCTCTGCCACATGCGGCGGCATGCCGGCGCCGTTATCGGTAAATCTGACAACTACGCACTTCTGCTTTGCCGGCAGGGCGGGAAATAATTTTTTATAGTATTTAAGCATGCTTGGAGTAAGCAGTGAGGCGTAAATTTCTATATGCCCATCCTCTCGGCTGGCCTCAATGGCATTGAGGAACAGGTTGAGAAATACCTGCTGCACCTGATGCGGATCGGCAATTATCCGCGGCAGTTTGTCGCTGATTTCCTGTGAAAAGGTGATACCGTTTTTGCTCAGCCGATTGTTAATGAGCGGCATCGTTTCAGCAACGATGGAGCTCAGTGATGTCGGCCTTTTGTTCGGTTCTGCCGGTCGGGCGTAGGAAAAGAAATCACTCAGCAATTCATTGAGCCGGTCAACCTGTCTGATGATCCTCTGGGAACATTCCAACTGTTCACTGTTATCCTTGGCATCTTCCTCAATGGATTGTGCCATGATCTTGATGCCGGCCAAAGGATTGCGGACCTCGTGCGCCACCGCCGAAGCAATTTCGGCGACGGTTGACAGCCGATTCATTTTTTCCATTTCCTTGCGCACATACTTCAGTTCGGAAATATCCGACAGGGAGATAATGACCCCGACTTTATTCCCTCTGGCATCTTCTCGCGGGACATTGGAGTATCCTATGATTTTTTTATCGCGGTTCGGGGTGATAAAGGTCAATTCCTTTTCCATCTGGCCGGATTCGGAAAGGGTAGTGGTGAGCAATTCCTTTGAGGCACTGTCTCCTAAAAAATCGGCAAGATACTGGCCGTTTAACAGTTGAGTGAATGGTTTAAAGATGCCTTGGGCGACGGAATTGCTTTTGCGGATTTTACCGTCGAGATCAACGACGATCAGGCCATGATTCAATCCTTGAATGATCGATTCGGAAAATTTCTTTTCTTCGCGCAGATTAATGATGGAACCACGCAGATCATTTACCAATTGAAGGAGCTGCTGGTCCATTTGCTGGTTTTCGATAATGACGGCAAAGATGTTGGCAACAGCCTCGAATAATTCCTCTATTTTCGCAGAAGATTTGTGGCCGGTGGCAACATAAACCGTCAGCATTCCCAGGAGTTGTTCCTCTTTTTTTATGGGGATACAGTAGTTGCCGTAATAGGGAGTTGTGTCGCGGATCCCTTTATAGATCGTCGGAAGAATGTTGTAGAAGCCTGTTTTGCCGCTTTTTGCAGCTTGGCCGCAATGGCAAAAGCCGAATCGGGTTGTCTTGCATGGGTGTGTTTCCGGGGAAGTGAAACCTTTGCAAACAAGGAGTTCAAGTGCTGATGATTCATGATCGACTATGAAGACAACGGCTTTTTCGGCCAGGTGCAAAGGGGGCTGCGACAGCAGATAGTCGAGAATTCTGGTGATTTTTGCTTTCAGAGAAAGAGATTCCAGCGCTGTTTTCAGGATATCAAAGAGAATATTTTGATAGTCCGGTTGCTGGGAGTCGGAAGAAAGGTGATTTTTTTCGTGGTGCTGTCGCTTCTGCTCCATCATACATTCCCGCTTGCAAAAGGTACCGGCAATCCTGGTGTTCGAAGGCCAAACTGTTTGGAATGAGGGTCCAAATAAAATAAATTTTTAAAAACCCAGGCAAAGATTTTTTCCAAGAAGCAACTGAGAGAGTGAAATTGATTATGAGAGGATCTTTATGGAAAAAACCAGGAAATAGCAAGTGTTATCGCAAAAAAGAGTTGCTTTTGCCAGGAACCAAGCGGTTGTGCAGGCGCTTTATGCCCCAGGGAAATGCTGGAAATAATTATTTTTCAAAAACAACACGGTATTTGTGCAGGTACCTTACCCCTCGGTTGTGGGAGGGGTTGGCAGCCCTTTGGTTGTGGCCGGCGTTGGCGATGTTAATATTTGAATCGACCAACAATCCGATTAAGCCCCTTGGCCAGGGCATCGAGTGTATCCGAACTGTTCTTGACCTGGGTGCAGCTCGTCGTCATACGTGAAGCATCATTACTTACCTGACTGATTTCATGGGCGATATCAGCAGCGACAACCGAGCTTTGACCCACATTGTCATTGACGTCCTGGACACTCGTCGAAGCCTGGGCAATATTGGCGGCAATTTCTCTGGTCGTCGCCGCTTGTTCTTCGACTGAGGTGAATATATTGGCAACCGTACTGTTCACTTTATCGATAACCTGGGTTATCTCCCCTATTTCTCTGATGGTGTGCTTGGTTGAGTCCTGAATGTCAGCGATTTTACTTTTAATGTCCTGGGTCGCCTGGGTCGTTTGGCTGGCAAGGACCTTTATCTCATTGGCGACAACTGCAAAACCCTTGCCTGCTTCGCCCGCCCTGGCGGCTTCAATCGTGGCATTGAGTGCCAGGAGGTTTGTTTGTGCGGAAATTTCAGTGATAACCTCGGTCACCTTACTAATTGCCGTCGCTGCATTGCCAAGATGTGTAACCCGTTCCGAGGCGCTGGCCGCCTTGGCAACTGCCTGTTTGGTAATAGCCCGTGCGTTTTCGGAACTTGCCGCGATTTGCGATACCGAGGTAGTCATCTCCTCGGCGGCGGCGGCAACCAGATTGATATTCTCCGAGGCTTCGGTACTTGCCTGGGCGACAGTCGCCATGCTGCTGCTCATGCGGTTGGCTGCATCGGCGACACTGGTCGAGCGAGAAGAAACATTGTCGGCACCATCCGACATGGTAGTCGAAATTGTTAAAAGCTGGTCCGCCGATCGGCCGAGTTTGTTAGAATTATCGGCAAGTTCTTTGATCATGAGGTCGATCTTGTCGATGAAAACATTAAACCAGGAGGCGAGTTCCCCCACCTCATTTTTATAACTGATAGCGAGTCGTTTGGTAAGGTCGCCTTCACCTTCCGCCGCATCTCGCAGACCGGCGGTGACATCGCGGATTGGTCCGGTGATGGAATGGGTCGTCAACCAGGCAAACAACAGGCCCATGGCAATCGCTATAAAGATTGCGCCGGTGATAATGGTGCGAGACACAGTATTAACCTTTTCGATTTGTTGGCTGCTGTTCTCCATGAGTTTGCCGGAAAGGCTATTGACCTCGCTATCGATCGATTGCATTTTGGCGATGAGCCCGGATTGATTGTTGACAAGGTGTAAATAGTCCTGCATACCGCCCTGAATTTTTTTGAATCGATCAGCAATTTGGCCGTAAATTTCTTTGAGGCTGGCGCTGTTTTCAATAATTTTAAACCATTCCTGCATACCCTCTTCAAATTTCTTACCCGAGCTCAGGATGGACTGCATGCCGGATTCGCTCGATCGTTCGAAATAACCATTGATATCTGAGGAATACAGCTTCAAGCCGACCAGCATGTCCTCCGTTTTGAAAGAACCCGTTTTAATAAGGTCTTCATATCCAAGGAAAAGTTTTTGCAGCGGGACAATGAGGGCGGCTTTTTTCTCTTCTTCCTGGCTGAGAAGGGTGAAGGCCTGACGGTAGGCTTCATAGTGGATTTTCAACTGGGGCAAGGCGTCATCACTTGCTTGTTTCAGGCTGTTTTTTTGTCCTTTTTCCAGATCATGCACCAGTTCATCAAGGGTGGATAAGGCCTTGTCCCGGGCCTTTTGCTGGGCGTCCCGTCCACCGTTGTGACTGTTGAGGAGATAAATGTAAAATTGTTCCCTGGCTAGGGCGAATTTGGCTTGGCCGGAACTGGTTTGCCGTGACATGGTCATTGTGCTGATAACATTCGATAAAGAAAGCAGGCCGGATCCTCCGACAATACAGGTGAGCAAGAGAACTATGGAAAATCCAAAGCTGAGTTGTGTTCGTAGTTTCCAACTTTTCATTGCCGTACCCCCGGCTGAGTTTTTAAAAGAATATCGACCGTATTCCTTTCCAAATAAAGTGTCGATTCTTTTATATATCAGAAAAAAATCGTTCAGTAAAAGAGCAGACGGGAAATTTTCTCGGCGGTTTGTCGGAGAGGAGCGACAACGGACTTGAGAAACTGCTCGTTCAATCGAAAAGCCGGTCCGGCAATGACGACCGCCACCTTCGGCGGCCCTTCGACATGGGGGATAGCCACGGCTATGGCTTGGGTGTCCTGGTACCGTTCACCGCGGTCGTAGGCTATGCCGGTTTGTCGTATCTCCTGCAAGAGTCGCCGATAGGTTTCTTTTGAGACAATGGTCTTGTCGTTGAATCGTTCGAATTTTTGTTGCAGGCACATTTCGAGAAACTCGGGGGTGCTGTGCGCCAGGATGACCTTGGCGCCGGCGGCGACATTGATTGGCACCTGTTCTCCCTGCTGAAAATTGAAACGAATATGGCTTGGTCCTTCGACATGCATGGCGAGAACGACATTGGTTCCGGATAAAAGTTCCAAAGCGACGCTTTCCCCGGTTTGTTGTGAGAGCTCGGTTAAGCAGGGTTGGGCGATCGCCAGGAGGCGTGAGTCCATGGACCTTGTCGTTGCATTGCCGATTTTTTGTGCTGCTCGGCCGAGCATGTATTTTCTCGTCATCGGGTTTTGTTGCAGAAAGTCGGTGGCTACGAGAAGTTTGAGGAGTCGACTGGTGGTCGATTTATGCATACCCAGTTTAATACTCAGTTCCGTCGTGCCCATCTCGTTGTTGTAAGGGGCAAAAGCTAAAAGGATGCTGAGGGCCTTTTCAGCTGAAGAACTATTGTCCGCCATTGGTTTATTCATTGTGATCTGGTTAACCTCGTGTGCTGTAATTCAAAGAAAGGGCTTTTTCTCCACGTTCATGGGCTGGTGAGTGTTGCGTATATGGGGATCCTGTTCCGCATATTGAAACTAAATAGAGTTTCTCGCATGCTCTGTCAAGAATTTTCCTTCCGGCAACTTTCTCGGCAGTAAATAAATAAGTAAGATATTAAAAATAAACAATAAATGCAATTACACTTAGCATATGAAATTGTATGTAAAATTGCTTGACATGCATGCGATGCGATGTCATAATGGTCCGCATAGTGGTATTGTATTTCAACATGCGATACAACAGGGAGATTTTAGCGATTTTTTCCCCAGGCTTAACTCCGGGAGGTTTAATGATGAGCGATAAGGTTTTTACAAGCTGTACCAATGCCGGACCCGTCAGTGTGTATGTAAAAGACGGTAAGATTACCCGAATCCGGCCGCTAGTGGCTGATGACCGGGATTTTCAGCCGTGGACCATCGAGGCCGGCGGGAAAAAATATTCTCCGCCGAAAAAGTTTGCCGTCGCCCCCTATGTACACGCGGACCGTCGGCGGATTTATTCGGAAGAGCGCATCAAATACCCGATGAAGCGGATCGACTTCGATCCGAAGGGTGAGCGCAATCCGCAGAATCGAGGGAAATCGCCCTATGTGCGTATTTCCTGGGATGAGGCCCTCGACATCGTTGCCGGTGAAATCAAGAGGGTCAAGGATACCTATGGCGGTTCGGCCATTACCGGTCTCACCTCTTCGCACCATAACTGGGGCATTGTTGGTTATAAAATGGGACCCTTCGCCCGCTTTATGAATCTCCTCGAATACACGCCGGTCCTGGATAATCCGGATAGCTGGGAAGGATGGCACTGGGGGGCGACGCATACCTACGGCTTTTATTGGCGGCTGGGAATGCCCGAGCAATACGACCTTCTCGAGGATTCCTTGCAGAACGCCGAGATGATTGTTCTTTGGTCGAACGATCCGGATTCCACCAGGGGTACCTATACCGGTCAGGAGTCGGCACTTTGGCGTCAATGGCTCAAGGAAAAAGGGGTGAAGATGGTCTTTATCGACCCCTTTCATAATTTCACCGCCGGTGTCATGGAAGGTAAATGGATCGCGCCGCGTATCGGCACCGATACCTGCCTGGCCATGGCAATTGCCCACGTATGGATCAGCGAAGACATCTACGATAAGGACTATGTCAAGGACCGTACCCTCGGTTTTGAGGAATTCAAAGGATATGTGCTGGGAACGACCGACGGTAAACCAAAGACGCCGGAATGGGCGGAAGAGGAATCCGGCGTCAAAGCGAGGGTTATCCGAGCCTTAGCCCGTGAGTGGGCGGCAAAACGCACCGTTCTTTCCGGTGGCGCCCGCGGCGGTGAAGGCGGTGCCTGCCGTCAGGCCTATGGCACCGAATGGGCGAGGATGATGGTCCTCCTGCAGGCGATGCAGGGCCTCGGTAAACCGGGTCGCTCCATCTGGGGTACAACCATGGGGGCCCCGAGCGATGTGGTCAAATGGTTCCCGGCCTATGCCGATCTCCAGGGGCGAATTTCAACCGCTAAAATAGCCAGTTATGTCCCACCCAATCCCACCAGGCAGCGTCTCTGGCGCCTGACCTTGCCGGAGGCGATCCTTTCGCCCCCTGTCAGCTGGTACGGCGAAGGTTTTTGCGGCCAGTCGCTGGAGCAGCAGTTTAAACATTTCACCTATCCGATGGAAGGTCACGCCGAGGTTCGCCTGCTGTTCCGTTACGGCGGCTCCTTTATGGGGACCATGAGTGACACCACCAAGTGGGTACGGATGTACCAAAGCCCGAAGCTGGAGTTCGTCTTCAATCAGGATATCTGGTTTAACAGCGAAACCCGCATGGCCGATATTATTTTGCCCGCCTGTACCGGCTTTGAGCGTGATGACGTCGGCGAGTGGGGGGCATGCGGCGGCTATACCTGCCACGCCAGCAGTGGCTGCAATTATCGCATCGTTGTTCGGCAGCAGAAATGCATCGAGCCCCTGTGGGAATCAAAATCCGATTACGAGATTCTCACCCTCCTGTCGGAACGTCTCGGCATGAAGGAAAAATTCACCGACGGTCGCAGTGAAATCGACTGGATCAAGGCCTTCTTCGATTCTTCCGATCTTCCGGGTTTGATCTCCTGGGAAGAGTTCAACCGCAAGGGTTACCATATAATCAATATTCCCGAGGATTATAAGTCGACGCCGTCTCTTCGCTGGTTTGCCGAGGGACGCGCCTGCGATACCCCCGACCCCAACAATCCGAAACGGAACACGGAAAAGGCAGCGGAACTCGGTACCTACAGCGGCAAGATCGAGTTTGTTTCCGAGAGTCTCAAGTCAAAGTTCCCCGATGATCAGGAACGGCCGATATCTCCGCGTTATATACCGAGCTGGGAGGGACATCGCAGCGAGTTATTTAAGAAATATCCTTTGCAGCTTCTGTCGCCGCATCCTCGTTTTACCTTCCATTGCCATTATGACAAGCATACCGACTGGCTCGACGATATCCCGATACACCGCATCAAAAAGGATGGCTATGCCTGGTGGCCGGCCCGCATCAGTCCGCAAGACGCGGAGATGCGCAATATTAAGGACGGCGACATCGTCAGTCTTTACAATGATCGGGCAAAGGTGCTCTGTATCGCGGTGGTGACGGAACGGGTCCGTCCCGGCGTTATCCACAGCTATGCCTCGTCGGCAAAGTATGATCCCCTCATTCCCGGAAAAGCCGATTCTCCGGATAGGGGGGGCTGCGTCAATATGCTCACCCCATCACGCATGGTCTCGCAGAACGCCCCGGGAATGACGCCGAATTCGTGCCTTATAGAAATTGAAAAATGGGAGGGCTGATGCCATGTCGAGATACTCCATTCTTATAGATGTTAAGAAGTGCAGCGGTTGCTATAACTGTTTTCTCGCCTGCCGGGATGAATTTTTCGGTAATGAATATCCGGGTTATTCGGCACCGCAACCGCTGAACGGTCAATTCTGGATGCAGATTCAAGAGATCGAGCGGGGGGAATATCCCAGGCCGAAGGTTGATTATATCCCCAAGCCCTGTCTGCACTGCGAGGATGCCCCCTGCATGGGTGCGGCGACCAACGGGGCGGTGTATCGCCGCCCGGACGGGATCGTCATCATCGATCCGGAAAAAGCCAAAGGGCAGGAAGGCATCGTCAATGCCTGTCCGTACCGGGTCATTTATTGGAACAGCGAGTTGCAGGTGCCGCAGAAATGCAGCCTCTGCGCCCACCGCCTCGATGAGGGAGAGTCCTTGCCCCGCTGTGTCGAGTCGTGTCCCACCGGGGCGCTGGTCTTTGGCGATCTGGATGACCCAAAGAGTGAAATCGCCACCCTTTCTGCACGACTCCCGGTTGAAGAGCTGCATCCCGAATACCGCACCAAGCCGCTTGTCAAGTATGTCGCTCTTCCGAAGCGGTTTGTCGCCGGGGAAGTGGTTTTTAAGGATAAGGTCGGCGAATGCGCCCAGGGAGTACAGGTCAAACTGACCGGTAAGGGTGTCGAATTATCGACCAACACCGATCTCTTCGGCGATTTTGAATTTGAGGGGCTGGGGAAAAACGAGCGTTACCAGCTGACGGTTTCCGCTGCCGGCTATAGGGAGGCGCGTCTTGAGTTTGTAACGTTGAAAGATGTCAATCTCGGCGAGATTGTTTTAGATCCGAGATGATGCCATTGGCCCTGCGGGCAGTGCCGTCGGGCCAATGACAATTCCCCTTATTACTTTCAAAAACAGGAAGGGATGCGCAATGATCAGTGTAGAAGATGCGAAGGGTGTGCCCTATGAAGCCGCCAAACATTTCGGCGTATACGGTTTGCAGAAGATCACCGAGGCGCAGTCGAAACGGACGACGGTGTGTTATTCCTATTTCCAGCCGAATGGCGGAGCCGAATTGAGCTCGTCGCCGAAAGAGCGGATTTATTACGTGGTGAACGGCTCGATTACCGTCAGCGGCAAGGGTGAAAAGCATGTCCTTGAAGCGGGGGGGCTTGTCTATATTGCCCCCGGCGAGGAGCGCGATATGGTGGTGAACGGCGGAAAGCCGGCGGAGGTGCTGGTTCTTATCGTCACACCTTAGGAATCCGAGGTTGCGATCACCGCTATCAGGCAGAAGCCCAGGCAAAGGCTTGCCTGCAACAGTAAGACTTTTTCGTTGTGCTGATGACCATGGCGACGGCAACGTCCCTGTGTTGATGTGACAAATCAAATAATTGAGGAAGATCGATGACAACAGCAGAAATTCTCAGCAGGGCCAGGCGGGAGAACAGGACGGTTCTCACCGAGATTGAGGCAAAGGAAATTCTCGGTGGTGCCGGAATCACCTGCACCCGCACCGTACTGGCCGGCTCCAAGGAAAAGGCCGTCTCCGTCAGCGAGGAGCTTGGCTATCCGGTGGTTCTCAAGGTGTCTTCAGTGGATATAAGTCATAAAAGCGATGCCGGTGGGGTAAAGGTGAACCTCCGCAGCAAGGAAGAGGTGGCCGCCGCCTATGATGCCATAATGACTGCCTGCCGAACCTATGCGCCAAATGCCGATATCGAGGGTGTCTCGGTGCAGCCCATGGCCAGGCCGGGGACCGAGATCATCATGGGCATGATCAAGGATGCCAGCTTCGGCCCGGTGCTTATGTTCGGTCTCGGCGGAGTGCTGGTTGAGGTGCTGAAAGATGTCGCCTTCCGAATTGTGCCGATAGAAAAAAGTGATGCCGTTGCAATGATGGATGAAATCCAAGGCAAAAAGCTCCTTGATGGCTATCGCGGTAAGGAGCCGGCGGATAAGGAGAGGCTGCAGAAGATGCTGGTGCAACTCTCGGAGTTTGTCGACGCTCATCCGGATATCGAGGAAATCGATATGAATCCGGTTTTTGCTTACAGCGACGGGGCAATGGTCGTCGATGCTCGGATTATCCTTTCCCAGCAGTAAAAACTGGCGGAAAAATCCCTCAAATCCAATTTGCCAACATGCGATAAAAAGGACGGTATTACTATGATGGAACTTTTCTTTAAACCGAAATCCGTTGCGATTATCGGGGCGAGCGGAACACCCGGAAAGCTGGGTTATGTCATTGTCAACAATATTGCAGGAAGTGATTTTGCCGGCGAGGTGTATCCGGTAAATCCGAAGTCCGATGAGATACTCGGATATAAGGTCTACCGGTCATTAACGGAAATTCCCGGTGAAGTTGACCTGGTGATCACCGCTCTGCCCACCCCGAAAATGACGGTGGCAACGGTGGAAGAATGTGCCAAAAAGGGTGTAAAAGCGGTCATTATTGAGTCTGCGGGCTTTGCCGAGATGGGTGGCGACGGCAAGGTTTATCAGCAGCAAATAGTTGACATAGCGAAGAAAAACAATATTCGCGTCATGGGTCCGAATTGCTCCGGCATTGTCTCCCGCAATATCGTCACCTCCATTTATCCGATGACGAAAAAAGTGCCGCAGGGCAATGTGGTCCTCATCGGTCAATCCGGCCTCCTCGCCGCCGGCATGGCCTCGGATATCGTGGAAAACGAAAGCCTCAACATAAGCAAGGTCTGCTCCATCGGCAATAAATGCGATGTCAATGAAAATGACCTGTTGGAGTATTTCGGCAATGAGGACGATGTCGACGTCATTTCCATGTATCTGGAAACCATTAGCGACGGCAGAAATCTGACGAAAATCGCTAAAAAAGTTGCGGCGAAAAAGCCGGTAATTTTCCTCAGCGGCGGGCGCACCGAGGCCGGTGCCAAGGCCGCCATGAGCCATACCGGCAGTATTGCCAGCAATGCCAAGATCGTTGAAGCGGCGGTTAAACAAACCGGCATGATCATGGCCGATGATTTCACTGAATTAAAAGACTTTGCCAAGGTTTTCTCCACCCAGCCCCTGCCGAAAGGCAATCGCGTCGCCGTCATCACCCTGGCCGGCAGCGTCGGCG
>JFJP01038726.1_pt1 | contig 16228 bp, 14 predicted proteins | sample 431651 | NCBI WGS metagenome assembly JFJP01 (sample SAMN02602958, study PRJNA72255) | Microbial mat metagenome, whole genome shotgun sequencing project. | biome: fresh water; feature: sink hole; material: water; isolation source: purple microbial (photo- and chemosynthetic) mats found in... | reverse complement strand
ATTGCCATAAATTAATAACAATTAAAAAATAAGAATATGAGAAACAAAATATTCATGATAACATCCTTTCTGGCTGCAGTTCTTCTTGTAAGTTCCTGCCTGAAAGATGATATTGGTGAGGACTGGACAGCTGACCTGGAAGGAAAGATGTATGCCGAGGTATGGAACGCTGGATTTCAGGCTCTGGCTCTGCAATTACTCTTACACTTGGCGTGAATGCCGACGCAATTACCAGGTACAATGCTTTAAAAGGTACAGATTATAAGCTGTTCCCATACATTGAGATTCTTAATCCTACGGTAGTTATTGAAGCCGGAACAAGGAATGCCTATGTTCATGTAAAAGTATGGAACGCAAATACTCTTAATGCCTGTGATAACTTCATGGCCCCCATTTCAATCACTGACGCAACCGGTGGTGTTGTAATAGCTGATGCACTTAACCAGGGATCACGTCTTATGGCTCTGCCGATAAGCAATCCATATGCTGGTAAGTATAATGTTGTTGGTACATTCCTTCATCCAACGGCTGGTACCAGGGTTATTGATGAGGTTAAAACTTTATCTACTGTAAACTGCCAGACTGTTACCACTACAGTTGGTGACCTTGGGGGTTACGTATTGGATATTAAAGTAAATGCAGATAATACTGTAACAATCGGCGGGGAACTTTCGGCTTCACAGCCAATGCTTCCTGTTGTTGGACTGCCAAATGTTTATGATCCTGTTACAAAGACTTTTACTTTGAATTATTACTACGCAGGAGATGGAGGGAACCGGGTTATTCATGAAGTATATACCAGGCTTTAATAACTGATAAGAAGTTAAGGCTTATAATTTAACTCATTAAAAGATTCTAAGATGAAAAGAAAAATATTATTTTTTGTGATGATGCTTACCATTACAGCCTTATTTACAATGCAGAGCTGTGACAAGGATGAGGCATCATTAGTAGAGACTTACGGTTCATTTACCGATCCGGTTCTTCTTGCTCCTTCCGATGGAGGGTTTGTGAATGTATCCGGAACAACTGTTGAACTTAAGTGGGAATCAACTGACTCAGATGGAGATGCTCAGAGCTGGGATGTATATTTTGGTGACTCCCATGATCCTGATCTGTATAAATCTGGTCAGACTGCTCAATCAGTTACTGCTACTGTTGAACCCGGAACCGAATATTTCTGGAGGGTAGAAGCTGCTGATGCCAAAGGTGTGGTTACCAGAAGTCCGACATGGAGTTTTAAAGTAGTGGATCCTGCTGCTGATATGTCAGTTTTCATGTCGTGGGCAACTGATGTTAAAACTTTAGTTGGTCTAGATCTTGATGCCGTTGAAGCTGTTGACATGAGGCTCTTAATCGTCAAAGCCTCAGATAAGTCAATTGTCGGTGAAGAGGACGGAAGTGATTTCGAGGAGTATACTGATTTCAATTCACTCCCTGATGGTGATTATCTGATAAGTGCAGATATCTATGCTACTATTGATGCAGGTGATTTCAATAAACCATTAAACATTGACATAACTCTGGAATTTGAGCAACCGGGGATTCAGAGTCTGGAACTCTCTTTCCCAAAAGTGATGACAAATGGGAACGCATGTAATCTATACCGGACAAACCTTGCGAAAGTTAATAAAGTTGGTACTGTATATACAATAACAAAGGATATAACATATATGATACCCCCGGTAGTAACCTGGAATGGTACAGATGCAACATATCCGAGTGAAGTTACTACAACTTCAAGTTGTACCGGAAAGAGTATGACCGGACTGGGATTTGGCTGGATGCTTGACTGGTGGGGAGAGATAATAGTCTCAGGTGGTACCTTAACTTATACTACCAGTGGAAATACCATTACAATTCCTCTCCAGAAGTATTGTAAAACAACTTACAATGGAGCACTACAGACTGAGTATTATATTCAGGGTAACGGAACGATAGATAATACTGGTGCTTATCCTGTATATACTATACATTATGATTTTAAACAGGGTAGTACCTGGATTGGTGCATACTGTTTTGATAATTACGGATGGGAACAGGATGGATTTGATGCTGTAATAACAACAGATCCTGCTGGTAAAGGGTCAGTTGTTTATAACAGACCTGCCAAACCTAACAGGTAGTATTGAAAGCATTTGATATTAAACCGTCCCGGGCACCCGGGGCGGTTTTTTTTATTCTATTTTAAGATTCACCAGTTCCAGCCTGGTTGTGGTGGCACGAAGAACTTTTATAACTTTATTACCTATCCTTATTACATCATTATTGCGGGGTATGCTGCCGTGAAAAAACATAATCATGCCTGCAAGTGTTTCGTAATCATCTTCTTCTGGTAACTCCAGATCGTATTTTTCATTAAGGTAATCAATTTCAATTCTCCCTGAGAGTATGTATTCATTCGTTCCGGTCTTCTTTTCTACGAGATCTATTGTGTCGTGTTCATCTTCAATATCTCCAACGATCTCTTCAAGAACATCTTCAATAGTTACCATTCCTGATGTTCCGCCAAACTCATCAACGACGAGTGCAATGTTTTTTCTTTCATCAACAAAGAGCTTCAGAAGCCTGTTTGCAGGCATTGTTTCCGGTACAATGGCAAGCTTCCGGATGGCTGACTTAATATCGCCCGGATTCCTGAATATGTCCTTTAGCTCAATATAGCCTGTTATATTATCTATTGTATCCTGGTAGACAAGGATCCTTGAATACCTGGTTGAAATAAACTTTTCTTTCAGCTGCTCCACACTGCTCATGATATCGACGGCTTCTATCTCTGTTCGCGGTACCATGCACTCCCGTAACTTTACATTTGAAAAATCAAGTGCATTCTGGAAAATTCTGATATTATGATGTTGGGGCTCAGATTCCTTATTGATTTGATTATTTAAACTAACAAAATGGTCGAGATCGACTTTACTGAATACAATATTCTCCTGTCTCTTTTCTCCAGGTTTTAGCCCGAAAGCCATCCTGATAAACAGATTTGAGACAGCCAGGATTAGTTTACTGACAGGGTAAAAAAGGAAGTAAAAGACCAGTGTTGGGATACTTAGAAACTTAAGGAAGAAATTCGGGGAGATAATAAATATAGTTTTTGGAAGGAATTCAGCAACCAATAATATTATAGCGGTGGAAGTTATTGTGTTTACAATAAGAATTACAAGGTCAGATTCAAAAACAGGAATAAGCAGCGGACTAAGCAGACTTGAAAAAACAAGACCATAAATAACAAGAGAAATATTATTACCGATCAGCATTGTTGCAATATACTGCCCTGGATTATCGGTAAATAATTTCACAATTTCAGACCCAAAGACACCCTGCTTTCTGTCAAGTTCAACCCTGAGCTTGTTGGATGCAATAAAGGCGATCTCCATGCCTGAAAAGAATGCAGAAAGAATAATTGCAAGGAGTATTATGAGAATGCCGCTCATAGAGCAAAGTTAACTTTTTTTTCTCTGGTTATGTCTCACCCAGGCAAAGAGAAAAGAGATAAGTGCCATTAATGAGAAGAACCAGATTTTGTTTCCGCCGCTTGTTAACGCTATTCTGACAGCTATGCCTGTGGATAATATGCCTGTTACGATCCAGACAATCTCAAGAACAAGAAGTGAATTATTCCTCATCCGGAAGATATATTGTGGCACTTACTTTTTTGATACGACGTTTTGCCAGCTTTGAATCTGATTCAAAGCCAGTTCCCATAACTATCTGGTCTTCATTTGTTATCCTTACAAACCTGTCGGTATAAATAAGATCTTTAGTCTGATCCCAGAATAATACCTCGGTTTCAAGCATATCCTTTTTCTCATTTACTACAACTACACTGTCTTTCAGTTCCCATAAGTTGGTATTTTTGTAGTACTTGCCATATTTTGAGGATACTGAGCCTGAGATGTACTTTTTGCCATCATAGATGTCAACTTCTAATCCGAATCTGAACTCCGTATATGGCTCTTTCTCATTATCGTACGATTCTGCCAGAGGCGACCGCATAATAAGTGTAGTTTGTCCTGAATCGAGGAGTACTGTTTCAAAATCCCTTGCGGTCATTGAAGGGTAAAGGAGAAAATCAGATTTCGGAATTACATCAATTTTCTTCTTACATGAAGGGAATATGGCTAATAAAATACCCAGAACTAAGATGAGCTTAATAGTGTTATCGTATTTGGGTCTTTTCATAGCTGTAAAAAATCGCTATTCGTATTTCCTCTTCATAAACCACCAGTCATAAAAATTGAGGCTGACACCAACTGTGAAATAGTTTTCTGAATGCAATCCATTAGCAGTTGATCCTGATCTCTTTGTGTAATCAAAGTACAGGTTGGTTTTTGATAGTGATTCTGTTCTTCTCATTGCTATTCCAATTCCTGCACTGGCTCCAATCTCTTTAATCTGCTCTCCATTCAGAATCAGGTAGCTGTCTCCGGTATGTCCTCCGATACGGTATTCGAGTCGCTTAAGAAAACTGTAATTGGAAAATTTATCCGGAATAAATTCTAAACCAAATATATATGACCTGGAATCAGCAGCATTCCCTGTGCCTCCCGGGATTTTTGCAGTACTCCAGTTGGTTGAGATGTAATCGAATCCTGCAGTAAATTTATTTGTTTTTCCGAAAGAGATCCCTAACCTCATTGTTGCAGGAATAAATGCTGACTTCCCTTCAACAGCAGTGAGTGAAAGTGTATCTTTGGTGCTGTATGCTGTATATCTGTAAATCAGGCGCTCATAGTTAGTATTATAATCTTTCCCTGATGTTATGGAGGCTCCTGCATTAAAAAAATATTTATCTCCGAGCTTAGCTCTGTAATGAAGACCATAGTCAAAGTTAATCCCCGAGATCTCCAGCTTCTCAGAAGTGTTATTATGAAATACATTATAATAATCAGCGAAATCAAACTGGTTAGTCCTGTTTATCTGTCCGAATAGCAATGTCATATTTACCCCGACAGAGAAATTTTTAGTAAGATTAATACCTGATCCGACGAATACACTTGTGAGTCCGCCATCACCCGCATGAAAAGAGCTGAATTCTCCAATAATAGGATCATAATCGCTGTCGGTATCCAGAACAGACTCAGTAAGTTGATAATAGCCATTACTGTAAGGACTGATTCCGGCTGCAATTCCCCAGCCTTTAGCTAAAGGAAAACCAATGAACATATGGTCAAAATTTCCATCATTGGATGAATAGTTTGATGCACTATCGGAAAGTCTGCCCATGGTGTAATCCATTCCAAAATCAAAAATAAAGGAGATAGTATCAAAACTGCTATACGATGCAGGATTTGAAAAATAAATCGACGTATTGTCTCTTTGAGAAACACTTAGTCCGCCCATTCCCAGGCTCCTGAAAGAACCTGATGGTTCAAGTGAGCCTAAATTAAATCTGGAGTAAGGTGAATTAATAAGTTTTTGACCGTTTGATGCTATTGTTAGTGAAATCAGAAAGATCGAAAAAAGTAGTATCAGTTTATTTCGCATTGTATTCTAAAATATAATTTAAACCATCAATCACAATATCAGGCATATATGTGACAGGATAGTCAAGTTTGTCTTTAAGATATCCGCTGTCGCCGCCTGCAAGTATTACTTTAAATTCAGTATGCTTTTTCTCAAACGTGCGAATATACTCATTTATTTCATATGTCACCCCTGTAATTACTCCGGCCGCAATTGCATCTGATGTATTCCGGCCCGGGAATGTATAGCTTTCAGTTGCAGAAACCAGAGGAAGTTTTCCTGTAAATTTATGCAGTGCCCTGAACCTCATTTGAAGTCCGGGAGATATATTTCCACCCATATAAATGTTCTTTGTAAGAAATTCAAATGTCAATGCAGTACCTGCATCAATAACAAGAACATTTTCTCCGGGAAACAAGTTATATGCGCCTGCCACAGCCGCAATCCGGTCTGGACCAAGTGTTTCAGGAGTCTCATACTCAATCTTAAATGGCAGCTTTGACTTAGATGTAAGTATATGTACTTTGGGAATATTTACCGTAAGCAGATCAAAAATATACTCAGGAGTATTTCTTACTGAAGAGATTATTGCCTTTTCTATTTTAAAGGGAGCCAGTTTTTTCTCAAGTTTTTCACAGCTAAACTCTTTCGATCTGAAAATAGTTTTTTTATCAGATCCGTCGAATACTGCAACTTTTGTGCTTGAATTTCCTATGTCAATAATGAGGTTCATTAGATGTAAATAAGATACAAAGTTAAGAATTTTATACCAACTCCGCTGGCGCGGATTTGCAATTAGGGGTGTTCGGAAGAATATTCAAAGAACGCAAAAATATTTATTTGTTTTGCATTTAACGAAAAACTAAGCTCGGATCGCCTCCACACTCCCTTACTATCATCTTTATAATGAACTCATTTAGTTCAAAAGATATTCTCCTGACAGCCGTTTTGTATCCTACCTTATTTATTCTTTTGTAAGTAAGTACCAGCATTGAAGCGATCATTGTCATATACATCATTACCATCATGCCATTTTCGCTTGTTGATGTTATGTGTACGAAGTTTAACTCCTGCTTCAAAAACCTGAAGAATACCTCTATATCCCAACGCTTCTTGTAGAATGAGAGGATGTCTTCAACTTTTAGGTCATACAAATTGGTTATGAAGAAGTATGTTATCTTGGTTTTTGGATTAATCGCTATTATTAACCGAAAATAGTCTTCCAAGAACTGGCTGCTATTTGGAGTTCCGAGTTGTACTGTCTGATCGCTTAATAGTTCTAATGTGCCAACTGACCTATTCTTGCCATCTTCTATTTGATTGATTACCCTGTACCGGGCATTATCTCTTAACCTGGTAACAAAGAATGTTGATTGTTTATTTAAATTGCAAAATACCTGACGCTTATTTACGCCTCTGTCAAATACAAAAACAGAGTTCTTATTGCTTTCAGCGCACTTGTAAACGACTTTAGGGATTGTAAGATCTTCTGACAGATAATCTTTGTCGGTAAATAGCTCTGACATACATGGATATTTCCCATCATAAGCTACAGTAAATTTAATCTGCTTCTTCCCATCCTTTCTCTTTCCGATATTCATCCCCTTCTGAAGTTTATTTGCCGCTTCTGCAACCATAGTAGAATCAACACGTATTAAATTGAGTTTCTCTATTTCCTCTTCGCTAAAATACTGACTGAACTGACTATGTATTAGTTCATAAGACTTCCTGAAGAAATCAATATTTATAATCGAGAGCCTCTCCGAGATAGAATTATATTTTACTCTTCGAGTTGAATCAAGATTAAAAAGGAATTTAAAAGCAGCACTGTTAAAGATATCCTCCATTGTACGCAGACTATTACGCTGACATTCTATTAGTGAGTAAAGAATCAGACACAGCAGACTTTTTCCATCTAAAATTTTAGTGTAATAATCTACATTTGTTCTTTTAGCTAACTTTCTAATATCCTCATCTGGAATTAATGAGAGTAGTTGTGTAATGGATATCTTGTCGATCTCAGATTTCATCCTTCCCCTAAATCATGAAGTAAAAATAGTAAGAAAAAACTATTTATATTCCTGATTAGAAGAATGTTACAAACACATAAGTATAAAAATGTTCATATCAACAGAAAACCCAAAAGCGAATTCAAAAGACTTGTCTTATTAACAGCTTTTCCCTCGAAATTGTTAATATCACCTCATTTTCATAAAATTAAATCTTCCGAACACCCCTAATTTGCAATCCGTGCCAAAGAATAGCACTGAATACAATCAGGCAGTGTAGAGGCACCGATTACAAATCGGCGCCAGCTGAGCTATGTTAAATCCATTAACCACAAAGTTCACAAAGGAATTACACGAAGTTCACAAAGAACTTAAATGCAATGTTTTGCTTTGTGTGCTCTGAGTATCCTTTGTGTACTTTGTGGTTAAAAAAGACTTCCTAGACAATCTGGGGGCTATTAGATTCAAGCATATTATTCAATACATTAATCGCCCCTTTCACAGTCTTTACATCTGTAATAGTGAGACTAAGCCTTGTCGCTTTCTGCTTCATACTCATCCTGTGCTGCTTCTTATTCACATAATTCATTATTGAAATGAAAATAGCACTTTTGTAAAAGGAGGAAGTCGGATCGGCAACAAAATTGGCTATAAGCAAATTGTTTTTTAAAAGGATCTTTTCTACACCAAGCCTTACAGCTATCCATTTAATCCTTACTATATCAAGAAGTGCTTCAGCAGGAGGGGGAATAACACCAAACCTGTCGGTGAGCTTTTTTTCAAATGTAACAAGTGTCTCTTCTGAATCGATCTCATTCAGCTCCTTATAAAGCCTTATTCTTTCGGAGATGTTTGAGATATATTCGTCGGGGAACATTATCTCTAAGTCTGTATCTATCTGGAAGTCGGTGACATAAGCTTTTACTTTTTCCTGTTTCACAGGCACAGCTGTTGCTGCTTCATTTAAATCCGGTTCCCTGAACCCTGACTCCCTGAGTTCAAGCATAGCTTCATTCAATATCCGCTGATATGTCTCAAAACCTACATCAGCTATAAATCCGCTTTGCTCACCCCCCAAAAGATTTCCTGAACCTCTTATATCAAGATCCTGCATAGCAATATTAAACCCGCTGCCAAGTTCCGAGAATTCTTCAATTGCCTTGAGTCTTCTTCTGGCTTCATGTGTCAGTGTTGTAAGTGGTGGAGCCAGCAGGTAGCAGAATGCCTTTTTATTTGAACGGCCAACTCTTCCTCTCAGCTGATGCAGCTCTGACAGACCAAAATGGTGAGCATCATTAATAAAAATTGTATTTGCATTCGGGATATCTAGTCCCGACTCAATAATAGTTGTGGCTAACAACACATCGTAATCGCCCTGAATGAAATCGTACATCACATTTTCAACATGCGTGCCGTCCATCTGTCCATGAACGATCGCTGTTTTAACGTTAGGGCATATCCGGTTTATCTGGGCTTGTATCTGCTTAATATTTTCAACCCTGTTATGTATGAAGAATACCTGGCCGTTTCTTGAGATCTCATATTCAATACCTTCCTTAATTATCTCCTCATTGTAACCGTAAAGTTCAGTTACAATTGGCATCCGGTTAGGCGGCGGAGTATTTATTATTGAAAGATCGCGTGCACCCATCAGAGAAAACTGCAATGTCCGGGGAATTGGAGTTGCCGTCAGAGTCAGAGTATCAACATTTGCCTTAATCTTCTTCAGCTTTTCTTTTACAGATACACCAAATCGTTGTTCTTCATCAATAACGAGGAGGCCAAGATCCTTAAACTTAACATCCTGACCAACAAGTTTATGTGTACCTATTATAATATCTATCTTCCCCTCGGCCAGTTGCGCAAGGATCTTTTTCTGTTCAGCGGCTTTTTTGTGCCTGCTGATATATTCTACGTTACATGGAAAACCTTTCAGTCTGGCTGAAAATGTCTTGTAATGCTGTAATGCAAGGATTGTGGTAGGAACCAGCACTGCGGTCTGTTTACTGTCAGTAGCTGATTTAAAGGCTGCCCGTATTGCAATTTCAGTTTTTCCAAAACCCACATCTCCGCAAACCAGCCTGTCCATAGGATGTTCTGCTTCCATATCCTCTTTTACAGCAACCGAGGCTGTAAGCTGATCTGGTGTATCCTCATATATAAAGGAGGCTTCAAGTTCGCGCTGCAGATACGAATCTGGTGAAAATGCAAAACCGGGGGACGACATTCTCTTTGCGTAGAGTACAATTAGATCTTTTGCAATGTCTTTTACCCTGCTCTTCGTTGCCTGCTTTAGTTTTTGCCATGCACCTGATCCAAGTTTATAGATCTTTGGTTCTGCATTGTCCTTTCCCTTGTATTTTGATATGCGGTGAAGAGAGTGAATGCCTACGTATAGAATGTCATTGTCTCTGTAAACAAGCTTTATAGCTTCCTGTACTTTCCCGTTGACTTCTATCTTTTCCAGCCCTCCGAATTTCCCTATACCATGATCTATATGAACAACATAGTCACCCGGATTCAGCCCGGTTAGCTCCTTAACAGAAATACTCTCTTTCCGGGTAAAGAAACCTCGGATTTTAAACTTATGATATCTGTCGAAGATCTGGTGATCGGTATATACAGCTATTTTAAGGTCGTTATCGGTAAACCCGCTATGCAGGTTAAGCAATAGTGGTGTAAAATGTACTTCGGGATTGATTTCACTGAAAATATCTCTCAATCTCTCAATCTGAGACTCGCTTTCGGATACAATAAATGTCTCATATCCTTCCGAGTCGTTCGACATGAGTTTATCTGAAAGTAATTCAAAGTTTTTGTTGAAAACAGGCTGGGATTCTGACCGGAACGCAAATACTTTTGAGGATTCTGAGTTACTGTGCCTTCCAAACTCCATCATTCTGAACTTATTGCAATGATCGAAGAAGTGGTTGCCGGTCATTACGATCTCTTTCTTATCGCTTATCAAACCGGAGTCTTCCCTCTGTGTTGTCTGAAAGTAAATGCCATTAATCTTTTCTTTAATATATGCTGAATCCTCCATCCAGATAAGAGAAGATGGGGGTAAAAAATCAGTAAATGAGTCACTTATCTCTTCAATTGAGATGTCCTGAATATTTGGAATAACAGAGATCTGTTTATGTATGCTTACCGATAGCTGATCGTCGGTATTAAATGATCTTATAGTTTCTACTTCTTCGCCAAAAAAGTCGACACGGTAAGGAAGATCTGCAGAATATGAAAAAACATCGGCAATGCTTCCTCTTATCGAGTATTGGCCCGGTTCGTATACAAAATCGGTCCTGACAAAATTGTACTCACGAAGTACCTCCTCCAGAAACTCAAGGGAGATTTTATCGCCTTTAGTTATGTTAAATGTGTTTTTTTTCAGGTTTCTTTTGCTTACCACTTTTTCCATAGCCGACTCGGGATAGGTAACAATTATCCCTTTTCTTTTACCGGAGGCAAGATGATTTAATACTTCAGTGCGCAGTACTATATTGGCTGGCTCGGTTTGTTCGTATTGAACTGATCTTTTGTATGTTGAAGGAAAGAAAAAGACTGATTCATCTCCCAAAAGCGATACCAGGTCATTATAGAAGTAAGCTGCATCTTCTTTTTCCGGCATAACAACAACATGGGTTGTTTGAGTTTTGTTAAAGACAATTGAGAGAACCATTGCCTTTGAAGAACCTGATAATCCTTCAATCTGTGTATTACCGGGATTGTCGGAATTAACCGATTCAATAATAAGCGGAACAACAGGATGTAAATTGTAGAATTCAGATATTTTGTTCTCTTTCATTCGCCGGAATTAAGAGGGCAAATTTAACTTTCAGGTTGATCACTGGCAAGGAATGACTCTATTTTACTTACCATATTTTTAGATCCGGCATAAAACGGAGACCGCTGATGTAGAGATAATGGGGTTATTTCCAATATATTGCCGGCTCCGCTGGAGGCAGACCCGCCAGCCTGATAAGCTATAAAGGCAATCGGATTACATTCATAAACCAGCCTGAGTTTTCCTTTTGGTGCAGTTTCGTTTTCAGGATATAAAAAGATTCCGCCTTTAAGCAGGTTTCTATGGAAATCAGAAACCAGCGACCCTATATATCTTGATGCAAAAGGCCTGCCTGTTTTTGCATCTTTCTCCTGGCAGTATTTTATAAATTTTTTAACTCCATTGGGGAAATATATATGATTACCCTCATTCGCACTATATATGAAACCATCTTCAGGAGTCTTAATGTCGGGATGCGAAAGGCAAAATTCACCTATTGAAGGGTCTAGTGTAAATCCGTTTACCCCAAACCCGGTTGAATATACTAACATTGTAGATGATCCGTAAATAATATAGCCTGCTGCAACCTGTTTGGACCCTTCCTGGAGAAAGTCCTCAATTTTTACCTTTTCACCGCGGGGTGTAATCCTTCTGTAAATCGAAAAAATTGTACCAACTGAAACATTGTAATCAATATTTGATGATCCGTCAAGCGGATCAATGCAGACAATATATTTTCCTTTTGAGGCTAGCTCATCTGAGAAAACTATTTCGTGCTGGTTCTCTTCTGTTGCAACACCGCAGCACTCCCCGCTGGAGATAAGTGCACTGATAAATACTTCATCGGCGTATACATCAAGTTTCTGTTGAGTCTCTCCCTGGACATTTACCGATCCTGACCGCCCGATAATATCTGTCAGTCCCGCTTTATTGATTTTCTTGTTTACCATTTTAGCCGCGGTCCCTATATGATGAAGCAGGCTCGACAGCTCTCCTTTTGCGTAAGGAAAATCCTTCTGTTTCTGAATGATAAAATCATTTAGAGTTGTAATTTGATAGCTTTTCATAAGAAATGAATGGATAAACTGCAAATTTAGTAAATAACAGGATGCAGTTTATTTTTATTCTTCATAAGAGTTATTGTCCGGAAACTTTAATTTTACAGCAAATTCTTAATATGAAGGTTTATAAGTTTGGCGGTGCATCAATTAAAGATGCTGCAGGGATAAAAAATTTGCTTGATATTGTTTCAAACGAGCAATCTGAACTGATAATTGTAGTATCCGCCAGCGGAAAGACAACCAATGCTCTTGAGAAAATTCTTGATAAATGGTTTACCGGAGATCCGACGTATGCTGAACTTGTTGACAAATTGCTTGAATACCATTTCAAGATATTAAACGACTTGTCCTTTAAGCCTGATAGTGATGCAGTTGCTTATGTATACGCGATTTTCGGAAAAATAAAAGAGCAACTGGAGTCAGGACAAAAGGAAAATTATGATTTCGAATACGATCAGCTTATTTCATATGGTGAGAGTTTGTCTGTCATTATGGTTTATGAATACCTAAAGACGAGATTAGAGAGGACGGAAGTGGTCGATATCCGCGACTGCATTATAACAGATAACAGATATCGCGATGCAAATATAATCTGGGATAAAAGTGTGGTCAGAGCAAATTCATCTTTCAATTTTTTAAACTCACGGATCTATTTAACCCAGGGATTTGTTGGAGCTACAGCTGAGGGTTATACAACTACTCTCGGACGCGAGGGATCAGATTATACAGCTGCAGTACTGGCAAACATGCTCAATGCAGAATCAGTAACAGTATGGAAAGATGTTCCGGGAATTCTCAATGCGGATCCGGTGTGGATGAATGATACACAATTGCTTGAGGAGATTTCATATCGGGAGGCTGTTGAGATGACTTTCTCGGGAGCAAAAGTTATACATCCGAAGACAATTAAGCCTTTGCATAACAAGAAGATACCTCTTTATGTAAAGTCATTTATCAACCCATCATCTGTTGGTACTATCATTAAATCAGATGCGGTTCTTAAGAAGGTAATTCCTGTTTATATCAAAAAAGAGAATCAGATGCTGATTACAATTTTACCCCGCGATTTCTCTTTTGTCATGGATGAGAACCTGAGTCGTATTTTTCATGTCTTCCTGCAACATGGAATAAAGGTAAATCTTGTGGAGGCCAGCGCAGTAAGTATAGATGTATGTGTTGATGATGAGCGTCGCAGGATTGATGCGCTTATAGAGAATATGAATGTGGAGTTTGCACTGGTTTATAATGAAAATGTGGAGATGCTTACAATCAGGCATTATACTCAGGCTGCTGTTAATAAAATAACAGAAGGCCGCGAGATCCTTTTGGAGCAAAGGATGAGAAGTACTGTGAGATTTGTGGTAAGAAAGGCATAAAGGCTAAATGGCATTACGGCATTACGGCTTTACGGTCTTGCGGCATAGGTTTACCCTGTTGGGCCATTCGCCTTAATGCCGTTATGCCTTAACGCCGTAATACCTTAACGCCTTTACGCCAACAATTATCTGTCAAACATAAGCCTTTGCCCTCTGAAATCTTCGTTGATAATCCCTTTATCATATACAATTGTTCCGTTTACGATTGTTTTTTCAACTTTTGATCTGAAAGTTTCGCCTTCAAATGGCGACCAGCCGCATTTATAAAGGATATTATCTTTTGACACACTCCACGGGGAGGATGGATTAACAAGGCACAGGTCAGCCTTATAACCCTCTCTGATGAATCCTCTTTTCCTTATATTAAATAGTATTGCCGGATTATGGCACATCATTTCAACAACTTTTTCAAGACTGAATATTTTGCGATGCCACATTTCAAGCATTGCAATCAGGGAATGCTGGATAAGCGGGCCGCCTGAAGGTGCTTTGAAATAGGTATTTCTTTTCTCTTCAATAGTATGAGGGGCGTGATCTGTTGCGACAATGTCTATTGTGTTGCTATTCACAGCTTTAATAAGAGCTTCCCTGTCAAACATATTCTTGATGGCCGGATTCCATTTTATTAAAGATCCTTTCTCTTTATAAGAAGATTCCTCAAACCAAAGATGATGGACGCATACCTCTGCAGTAATTCTCTTCTGTGATAGGGGCAGTTCATTTGAAAAAAGCTTCATCTCATCGGCTGTTGAGAGATGGAAGATATGAAGCCTTGTATTATAATCCCTAGCCAGTCTTACCGCATATGAAGATGACAAATAGCAGGCTTCCCTGCTGCGGATAAGCGGATGCATGCTGAAAGGTACTTCTTCACCATATTTCTGCCGGTAGATCTCTGTGTTTTTTCTGATAGTAGTTTCATCTTCGCAGTGAGTACTTACAGGCATATGTGCTCTTTTAAAAAGCTCACGAAGGGCAGCTTCCCTGTCAACGAGCATATTGCCGGTTGATGATCCCATAAAGACCTTAATGCCACAGACATTTGATGGATCAGCCTTTAAAACTTCATCAAGGTTGTCGTTAGTGGCACCTATAAGAAAAGAGTAATTAACCAGCGATTTCTCAGATCCCAGCCTGTATTTGTCGTTAAGAGCATCTATTGTAACTGTCTGAGGAACAGTGTTTGGCATCTCCATAAACGAAGTGACTCCGCCTGCTGCAGCTGCTCTTGTTTCACTATTGATATCTCCTTTGTGGGTAAGACCTGGTTCCCTGAAGTGTACCTGATCGTCAATAACGCCAGGGAGCAACAATAATCCGGTTGCATCAATTGTGATTGTACCTGCAGGAATATGCATCTCATCAGCATCTCCTATGGCAGAGATGAGTTCGTCAACAATAAGCAGGTCGTCAGTGAAGGTCTTGCCTTCATTGACAATTGTTGCTTTTTTGATAAGGATGCTGCTCATATATTGGCAATTGTTTTTGTCTTATCCTTTAGTTTCACCCCCTAAATCCCCCAAATGGGGGACTTAGTTTTCTTTAAGCCCCCCATTTGGGGGGTTGGGGGGTTGAATTTCCCTCTTCTTTTAAGCCCCCCATTTGGGGGGTTGGGGGGTTGCTATATATAATAAGGTAAACTACTTCTTTGTATATTTTGTAAAGACACTCCTCAGTTTCATGCTCAGTACGCCCCATAGAGCTTCATTAAAGATCCCGCCTGTCATCTTTGAAGCTCCCAGTTTTCTGTCGGTAAAGATTATAGGTACCTCTACAATTTTATATCCCATTTTCCAAGCGGTAAACTTCATCTCAATCTGGAACCCATAACCCACTGATTTTATATGACCGGGTTTGATATTCTCCAGAACTTCTTTTCTGTAGCATTTGAATCCGGCAGTAGTGTCCATTATTCTCATACCGGTAATTACTCTTACATAGATTGAGGCCATGTAAGACATCAGCACACGCGACAGGGGCCAGTTAACAACATTTACTCCGCTGATATATCTTGAGCCGATAGCCAGATCTGCACCATCTGTCTCGCAGGCATTATATAGTCTTACAAGGTCGCGCGGATCGTGGGAGAAGTCGGCATCCATCTCATATATATATTTGTAATCCCTGCTGAGGGCCCATTCAAAACCTGCAATATAGGCCGTTCCAAGTCCCAGTTTTCCGGGTCTTTCAATAAGGTGAAGGTTTTTGAATAATGGCTGGAGTGATTTTACTATACCGGCAGTACCGTCGGGGGAGTTATCATCTATTATAAGAATGTCGAATGAAACAGGAAGATCTGAGATGGCTTTTATAATGGCCTCAATATTCTCTTTCTCCTTATATGTTGGGATAATAACTATGTTTGGCATAGGCGCTAAATATTTACGAAAATAGCACTTTTCGACCGACCTCAGTTTAATTCATGAAATTATTTCAAAAAATAGATGAAAAAAGATATCAATTTCTTTGGAAGAAATATTTGAAGCGTTATCTTTGTCGTCCCAAAAGAAAATATAGTTCTTTGAAATT
>JFJP01027633.1_pt1 | contig 16229 bp, 16 predicted proteins | sample 431651 | NCBI WGS metagenome assembly JFJP01 (sample SAMN02602958, study PRJNA72255) | Microbial mat metagenome, whole genome shotgun sequencing project. | biome: fresh water; feature: sink hole; material: water; isolation source: purple microbial (photo- and chemosynthetic) mats found in... | reverse complement strand
TAAAAAGAAATCTATTTATTTTTTTACAAAAGAATTAAAACTCAGAAATACAGAAATAGAAGAAATTCGGATAAAAGGTTATAAATGATTCGGCATTTTATAGAAAATATAAATTTGAAGATTATAGAGCCAACGGTTTAAACTTCGATCATTATTTAATCCATTAAAAACTCATTTTATATAGGTGATAAAATATTTGATTTATTCAAAGGAAATAGAGGAAATGGAGAAAAAATGAGATATTATAGTTTGATCTACGAAGAAAAAAATGCAAATGAATTCAAAAATTAAAGTTTTGAAATTTATCTTTAATTATTAGGATTATTATTAAATTGTCGATTCCTTAAATATTTTTTGATTTGATTAACCATAAAAGGAGCCAACATCCATGCGATTAATATTCCACCGGATGTGCTGCTTATTCCTGAACTAAAAAGACTCATAAATTTATCTTCATTAGTTTGAATATCATTATAGGTCGTCAAATTAATCATTAAAAAAATAAACGCAATGACCCCTCCAATAATTCCTAATGTAATCTTAAGGATTTTTGCCTTTTCTTTGCTGCAGCATTGTTCCAAGTAGAGGCCATTGATCATTTGATAGCAAAAATTAAATCCCACACATACGCCGAAATTTATCAATGGGAAAATCTGCTTTTTGATACCATAAACGAAACAGAAAACTTCAAATCCCACAAAGACCAGAAACCTTGCAATAAAAATTGAGGTTCGAAACCTGTAGGAAGCTGTAATTTTCTCTTCAACTTCATTCTATATTTTGATAAAAGAATGATTTTTTTCAAAAAAAAAATGAAAGGAATTTACTCTAAGATTAGGATCAACTAGAATAGCACGTTGAATACGAAGGAAGGCTGGATCATTATTTATAAGATCTATTTCTTCTGGAGTCAAGTGAGGTTGCTCAGCAGGGTTTTGATTTACTGGTGGTTGAGGGTTTTCGTTTTGAATATCTGGTTTAAAAAAAATGGGAAATTTTTTGATTAATTCAGAGTTTTACTCATTGGTAGAGATGGTGGAGTTTTTCTCAGAGCCCAAAGTTGGCAAATGGAAATATTTTCCAAGTTATTTGTATAAATATTAGAAAACTTTTGGTTTATATTTATATTGCAAACTACAACTTTCAGCAAAAAAAATTTTCGGCTGAATTGATAGTTTAAGATTTTTTTAAATTCGAGATTTTTAAATTTCGCTAATTTTTGAAATATAGTCAAATCTGGTGATTTTTAGCAGATTTGAGAAGATTTTACTTAAAAAAAAAATTTTTAATTAAAACCTGGAGCAAATTTAATTTTTTTTAATTATTTATCAGGTTTTATCTGATGAAAATGATCAGATCTCAGCACTAAAAAGTTATCTGGTTTTATCTGATGAAAATGATGAGATATCAGCAGATAATGACTTTATTTTTTTATTAATTTATCAGGTTTTATCTGATGAAAATGATCAGATAGAAGCAGATAATGACTTGAATTTTTTTTATAAAAAATTTATCAGGCCAAGAAATTTAGAAATAAAATAATTAAAGATATAAAACATTTTCTTGCGATAAAACTATTTTGCAAAATGAAATTTTAAAGATAAGTAATGGAAAAGTTGATGAATTAAAAAAATATTAGCGTCGAAGGCTTATTATTTTATCTCTATAAAAGAAATAAGATTTTTAATAATTTCTTCAGAAATTTACAAACAAAATAATTATTTAAAAATAATAATAAAAATAATGGAAAGCTCTCAGTTTCCCCATCCTTTGTCATAATTTGAAGAATACACTGCCATTGGATTCGATATTGATCATTGTTTGACTCGGTACAGAATTCCTGAGTTGTCCAAGCTCATATACAACACCTGCATCGAAAATTTGAAATCTCTTTACAATTATCCAGATGAAATTTTTCAAAACGAGGCAGATAAAGATTTTTTGAACTTTGCAATGAATTTTCTTGCAATAGACGTGGTAAAAATTTCATTTATTGAATAAAATAAATTCAAAACAAACTATTTTAAGAAAAACGGAAATATAATTAAACTTGGGAACTCTTGCAAAGTCTTAAGGGCTTATAATGGAACTGATCTCTTAACAGAAACGCAGGTTTATCTTTTAATTGAACAGCATTTTTATAAATTGCTTAAAATTAGATAAAACAAATTTATGGAGAAGAGAAAACTTTAAAGAATTTAGATCCTATGATTGATGATAGAAGCACCAAAGTTGATGTTTTTCTATGCCTGACTTTATTTGAGCACATATACGCACTTCTTTTTGCGAAAACAATTCAATTCAAAAAAACTTTTGAGCCATGGAAAAATAAAACAAATAAAGAAATACAAACAGAACTTAATGATTCTTATATGCGATCATTTGTTTTCTGGGATTATAAAGGAAAAAGTTACAAAATGCAAGAGTTTAGTTTATTTTATAAGGAAATTTATGAGAATGTCGAGAAATATGTTTATCCTCAAGAAGAATTATTCAAAATCTTAAAGCATTTAAAGGACCAAGGCAAATTTCTATTCATTGCAAGCAATTCTCCTTATCCTTATGTAAAATTGACCATGGATCATGGTTTAGGCAAAGTTTCCTTTAAGAATTTTTAAATTATTCTGAATCTTTTTCATTTTATTTAAAGGATTGGCCTGATTTATTCGATTTGATTATCTACAATTCAGGGAAACCCAATTTTTTCACCAATCATTCTAAAGAATTCTACGAGTTAGATGTTACCAATCAAAACGACAGATTCAAAGGTGGTCTTTTAAATTATCAAACTTACAAACATGCTGTCGGAGGAAATGTTAAGACTTTAGAAAATCTTATAAAGTAAAAATAATATAAAAAAATTCAACAAACAAAACAAAACAATTAAGTGAGAAAACAGGGAAAATTAATGGAAGAAAAATCTTTATTGGAGACAATTTGATATGTGATAATGCTCATTGCTCAATAATTCCTAATTGGGATACTATAAATTTATTGGAAGAATTACAAGGTCTTTTTTTTTGTAACATTGTAAATAATTTTATTTTAAGAATTTGATGATGGAAATATGTTCGGAGGACTTAATTATCAAAGTTTTTGGGGTAGTTTCTTCTATGAGGAAGTTGATGGCAAGAAAGTAGAGACATTTTGGCCGGATTTCATTCGAAGAAACTGTTCCGTGTGCTATCCTTTACTTTTGTGCCAAAAATTTAAAGATTTTGTTAATTATAAATAAATGGTGGACAAATAAAAAATATAGAAAAAATTTCTTTCTTTTTAAAGCAAAACATAATTTTTCGTTTTCGCTTTCATATATAATTCTTTCAGAATTTTTTATTTAAAGAACGATTTTTTAAACTTAAACTGAATTTTCAGCTTCAGTAATGTTGACCTCATTATCTTGCAAAACACTTTGAGCAGCTCTCACTGTATTGATCTCATAATTTCTAATAAAATAAATAGTAATCAAAACAATCAAAAAAAATTTAAAACTGACCTTTGCAATGTTTCTTTGTCATAGGCGGCATTGTAAACATCTCTGAGTTTTTCAACGTTGCTCTTTTGTGTATTCAAAGATTGCAACAAGCTCTGTTCGACTTCCAAAGTATCTTCCTTCTCAGTCAGCTCCAATTCATCGTCAACAATGCTCTGTTGTGTTTCTTTGATATTCTTCGCAATGGTCTCCAAAGTCAAATCAATCGACTGCAAAAACAAATCATAATCATATTTAGCCACTGCTTCTTTATCTTTATCTTCTTGCAAAGAAGCTACAACAGCTTCTTGAATAGTCACGAGTTTGGTCATAATATTTCTCACAACTTCTGGATCAAAACTCAGTGTTAAACCTACTAATGTTGCATAAGGACCGGCAACTTCTTTGAATTTCCTAAGGTTTGTTTGAATTAAATTACTATAATCTACTAAATTGATTGTAGTTGTTTTGGCTTGTAATAAATCCAATATATTTGTCAAAGCATTTGACATTGCTTGTTGATCGGAGACTCGTTTGTTATAAGCTGCGATATCGTTAAGTCTTGCCTCAACTAAACTGGCTCTTTTGTCTGTAAAGGTTGACTCTTGGGTTTGGTAATCAACTAATTCCTTGTTTAAATCAATCAGTTCGGTTGTTAAATCAAGGATTCTTTGTTGATCATTGATGATTTGTGCAGATAAATCAGTGATTTGGGTCTCTAAATCACTAAGATTTTGTGTCCATTCAGCATTTTTCACATTAGATTTGGAATCTGCATCATTTTGTTGATTAGCCAAATCAGTATCCAATTGAGTGAGCAAGTCGATAACATCATCTAATTTACCACTAGATTTCAATTTTAATTGAATGGTAGACATTAAAACAGAGTCAAAACCATTTTGTTTCACAAATTTACCCTTTGAAAAAAAAAATATTTTAAAAAGACTATTTTTTTGATGATTGTTACGTTTTGCAATTTTTCTATCATTTTCAGTGTAGAAGAACGAGATCCCAGAAAAGCTGCTTGGATTTGCATGGTGAACAGAAAAATGAGGGATAGAACATTTAGAAGATTACGAGTCATTGGGTTAGGTTATTAATGGGAGGGTTTAAAGGTCTTATAAATTAATAAGGAAAATTAATGAGTTTGAAATAAGAGTATTCGTTTTGTTTCATGCTAAAAATAAAATAGACGTTTTTTACTTAATTTTTAAAAAAAACGAGCTTTTGCAAAATTCGTAAAAAAATAATAAATAATATAATTTTTTTTTATTTTCATAAAAAAAAAAAGGAAAAATTAAATTGAGGAAAATAAAAAGAATTATAAAATATTTAGTGTCTATGATATTTTTGGAATAAAAAGAAATTTTCCTCACAATTAGTTTTATTATCATTTTTTTGAATAAAATTCTTAGTTGCTAATAAACTTAATCTTTAAAAACTCTTTCTCATTTCAAAAAAACAATAACTTCATATTTTTTAAAAATAAGCTTTTCTTTTCCTTAATAAATATCATAAAAACTAATCAAAACAATTTATTTTTTCTCCAATAATTTGACCTCATATCTCCCATATGCAGCACTTTTGGGTCTAAAACCCGAAGAATTCGCGACTCTTTCCTTCAAAATCTTCGCTTCATTTCTTCCCAAAATCTTTTGAAAATTAGGGGAAGGCAGTCTTTGAAAATGTGCCAAATGCTGATACATATCCGGTAAATCTTTCACATCCACCGAAGAATTAATAAAGTTCTTCGTTTCTAAATTCTTATTGTTTTTTTCCCTAAATCGATCAAAATGTATGAAACATTTCGATTTTTGTGGATAAATCTTGTTCCAATTAAAATTATTCAAATAGAATTTATCAGGAAGATCGAATTTCGCATCTTCACATAGATATGTTTTTCTATTGAGATATTGTTTGAAATCAAGGATTTTTTTCCCTGTATGTCTTTTCATCTCGAAATTTTCGAAATTATGCTCATTTACACAAGTGCTTACGAAATTAAACGGTTTTCTTTCAGTTTGTTTTTCGAAATTCACACATGCGAACACATTTCTTACGAACTTTCTACTGGTATTCGAGATATTAGTTTTCGCAGAAAAAGCCCTTTCTTTCATATTTTTTTTCTCATTAAGATTCTTCACATTATCCAATTTTTTCCCATTTTCTTGATAATTTCCCTCAGTATTTTCATTGATATTCTTCATGCTTTCATTATTCCCTTCAATATTTTCTTCCGATTTCTCTTCAATAACCTCATTATTATCTATATTCTTCTCTCTGCAATACCTTGCTTTCGCAGTGATAGGCCTCATTGAGGGTTTCGTCTTATCTTTCGCATCTTTTAAAGACTTTGGGATCGTATAAGTCACAGGTTTCTTCTTAATAAACTCGTATTTCGGATTATAAGACCTATTAGCTCCTTCATGTTTCGTGAAATAAGATGAGCCTTTTTCTCGAGAAATTGCTCGAAAAGTTGAGGTTCCTTGCAATTCTTTCGCATTTTGGACCTTCATATTGAATTGGAGGGCTCTTTGCTCTAATTCAAGAAGAATTTCAGCGCTGGGCTCCACGTGAAGCAACTTTGAATTATCTGGCTGGAAAATCATGAAGAAATTGTCAAGAGCTTTGCCGTATTTTGAGAAGGTCGGACGCTGTTTATTGCTTGATAACGCGATCAAAGACATTTTCTGATGATTTTTTAATAAAATTACAGTTATAATATCAAATTTTATAGAGAAAATAGTGTTTTTTCCTTATTATTTTTGTTTTCTTTAAAAAAATTCACTATTTAATTGATTTTTATGACAAATAAAATATCGAATTTTATCATAATTTTCTATGATTATTTCCTATTATGATGTCTTTTTACTTTTTTATGTTCTTTTCTCCTTAAACTTGAAGAGGATTTCTCTGAGGATTTTCTTCTTTGTTTTTTCTCATTCGAATCCGAACGTGAACGAGATCTTCGATTTTTCTTCGAATGATCAAAAACTAACGAATATTTATCATATCCTTGTCGATTTTTCTGCTTTAATTCAACATCTGCAGTGTTTTTCTCATTTTTATCAGAAGGATCGAACTTTTTCCTCATATCTTTTCGGTATTTTGGCCACATTTTCGCAACGCTTTGCGAGAAATCTATGTGGATTCTTCTTTCATCAATCAAAGAATTCTCCATTTTAAAATAAGCTTCTTCACAAGCCCCATTGGTCTCAAATTCAATGAAAGCGTATTGCAAAGATTGACCTGTTTTCCAATCTTTGATAACTTCACAACTATTTTAAACGAAAAACGATTATTTTTATTTGGAAAAAAAAATTGTGAAATAAAATGAAGAAAAACTTAAAAAAAGAGGATATTTCCTGAGTAAAATTAAAAAAATGCATATTTTCATATGTAGAATTGAAAAAGTCTTATTTTCCTTGTAAATAAATGAAAAAATGACTTATTTTCATTTGTAAAACAATAAATAAGAGTAAAATTCACATAAAATATAAAGAACTTTCGTATTGTCCCGAATTTGGAAAATATTAATTCCAGGTCTTTTTCTTGAGTTGCTGGGTTCAACTTACAAACAAATAGCACATTATCTGGGGGTTTGATATCAGCATCGGGCAAATCATTGATCATTTCTAGCACTATTGCCTTGGTTTTAGCCTCATGTTCCTTGGTTGCTTTGGTCAATTCCTCTTCAGTTCGACCGTCTTTCTCTAAAATATCGATTTCTTCATCGATTTCCAATCTATCATCAATCTTTGAAGATTTGAGAAATTTTTAAAAAATGTGTTATTTTAAGACAATAAATGAAATATTGTGTGTTTGTTTGTTTATTGATAAAAATAAAATAAATTCAAACATAGAAAAAGCTTTATATCGAAATTTTTTGTTTTGTTTTGCATATCTTAAAATAAAATGTGAAAAAACCATTATACTGAAGGGGTTTTTGATAAATTTGAAGAAAAACATAGAAAATCAAACTAAAATTACAAAGATTTTTTACATTTTTCACTCTTTCTGGAGATTTTATCGGAAATTTCAGCTCTTCTGGATCAGCAAAAGGGTCATCTAAGATCAAAGTATGCAAAATTCTGATGTTTTTAAAAGGCCTATTATTCTCATCAATATAAGTCTGATTGATTTTCTCAAGAACCTCAATTCCTTCAGCCACACATCCGAAAACCGAATGTTTTCCATTTAAAAATTCAAGATTTTCATTCGAAAGTGTGATAAAAAAATCAGAATTATTCATATTAGGAGCTTTATTTGATGTGGAAATCAAGCCGATTTTATTATGTTTAATATCAGGATGAATTTCATCATCGAAATATTTGGCTTGCTCTCCATAGAGAAGCTCATAAAGACTAGTTGAAGGCTTATTTGGATCGAGTATGCGCGTTATGTAGTTCTTTTGAACATCAAAGAACAGAGCGTTGTTATAGAATTTCAGCTTGCAAAGCTTCAGGAAATTCTTGGTGGCTAGAGGACATTTATCACAGAAAAGATCGATCACAACATCACCGAGGGAGGTTTCTAAAAGGATTGACATTTTAAGAACTTAGATGTTTTTTTCTAATTTAATTAAATTTTTTATGTTAACAAAAAAAATTTCATTCAATTATTTAAATTTTTGAGTTTAAAAAGATTTTTTTTAAATTAAATTAATTATTTTTTTGAAAAAATTTTTTTATTTATTGATAAAATTCATTTATAATAGAATTGCAGAATTCATTTATAATAGAATTGTGGCTAATTAAATAAAAATGAATTTTGGAAAAAAATTATAAACAACAACAAAAAATTCTCAAAATTAAAAACCTATTGTAAAAAATGAATAAAAAAATTCTCATAGAGGAGCCCAAAAACACTTACAACCGTGCAGAAATCAACAACGTGATCAAAGAGATCACCGAGCGTTTCGCACGAGACAAACTCCTTGAACTGGAGCTTTCTAAACTCGATGTGACCCTTCACAAATACAATGTATCCCGTTCAGAATTAAAAGACTCCTTACAAAATAACCCTCGTTTTTCCTGTAATAATCAAAGGATTTTTCGCAGGAATAAATATGAGATAAAGAACGAAACAGAATTGATCGAATTATTGAGAACTCGAAGAGAAGGCGTTGAAGAAAACCAGGAATTATTCGATTGTTATCAGTCTTGTAAAAGAGATACAGAGAATTTGAAAAATAAGGGAAATTTAAGAGTAGTTGAGAATAAAAATGAGAAAAAAATTTTTCTTTTTCTTAAAGATGAGAGGTTTGATATGAAAGAGTTTCAAGAAATTTTAGATAAACTAAAAAGAAAATGGAATGAAGTGATTGAAAGCGAATATGCAATTAAAACGAAGGAAATTGAGATAAAGAACAAAGGAAAAACTGCGAAGAAAAGATATAGGAAAACAAAGAATAGGAAGATTTACAATACTTGGATGAAAGGAGTGATAGATTTTAACGAAATTAATGAAGATAACTAAGAGAAAAAAATTAAGAAAATCTATTATAATTTGATTTTTTTATATTGTTTCTAAAATTATGTCGATAATTTCTATGGTTTTCTTTTTTAAAATCAAGGCTTTGTCTTTTTCAATAAAGGCTTTTGCATATTTGTTTGAAAGCCAAATATAAAGATCAAGAACTTTATTTAATTTTATTTTTTTCTAAAGTTTATGGGAAAAATTATACTGTGATGGAGCTCTTCATATTTCATTAAATCATTTTCCTCGAATTTAGAAAAGGTTTTAGGAATCAACTCATTTGGCAATCGAACACAGTTGAAATTTCTTTTTGAATTTTAAAAAATAATTTAAATTTTTAATAAAATAATCAAAATTAACCAAAATCAAGCAAAATAAATAAAATATAAATAAAATTTAAACTGATATTCATAAGCGAATTTCTTAAAAGCTTGCTTGCTTTTTTTCCAATTTCCATTTAAATTCAAAGGCGATGTAGCGAATATGAATTGATCTTTAAGATTCAATTTGAATTCTTCAATCAAATCCGCTAACTTTCAAATCAAAATATTATGAAATAAACTCAAAATCTGATTGAAAAAAATTGAATTTACCTCACAAAACTCTTTGACTCTTTGCAAAGAATACAAATCCTGATATTGAGCCACTGTCATGAAAATATTAAAAATATAAGAAAGAGGCAGTTTCCTTCTCTCAATATTCTCCAATTCCTCAGCGAATTTTTCAATCTGATTGAACAAAGGGAATAAAATTGCTCTTCTAACCTCTTTTTCGCTTTTCTTGAATCTAATTTTCATTGTTAATTTCACTTAAAAATCATTTTTTCAACTTTCTATTCAGAAAATTCGTCATTTCCTTTTTTTCAGAATCGCTCATTTCTTCGAAAATTCCAGAATCTTCCACAATTTCTTCATCAGAACTTTCGTTTTCTTGATTCTTCATAGAATTAATTCTCTTCATTTTCTCGTTCACAACTGTCTCATTAATATTTTTCATAGCAAACTTAACATTCATCAAATCTCGATGTTTTACACAGGCGATGCTGCCATCTTCGAGATATCTGCCAGCTCTTCCAGCTATTTGCTTTATTTCATAGTCTCCTATTTGAATTGCATCGCGTTCAGAGCTTCTTCGCATTAAAGAAGTGAAGATTATACGTTTTATCTTTAAATTCAATCCCATTCCAATCTTGTTTTTTATTCAAAAATATTTAATAATGTGGTTTTATTCCAAAATATTAAGAAAATTCAAAAGATTTATCATTTTTATTGAAATATTAAATTGGTTTTGTGATTAAATTCTGGTTATTTTCTCTCACAAAATATTAAAGAAAATTTAAGTTGTTTTTTATACTGCGTTTGTAGCTGCCAAATATTTTATATCAGAAGAAGGATCATTGAATCTGCGGGTTTGATCCTTTTTGTTTTCAGGAGGCAACCGGCCATAAACAACAGAGCAGAGATTTATTGAGCCATTACTGTAGAATCTGTTGATGAAATTTTTCAATCGATGGACTTCTCGAACAGAAAATGCTATAAGGCAATCACCCATTTTCAAATCGGTTTGAAGTTTTTTTTTTAAATATTGAATTAAATTTTTTTTTTTTACTTCATCTCCTGTTATTTTGCATAAAGTATTGATTAAATTTAAAGCTCTTTCATCTCCACATATATGAATTGTCTTTGCTTTCAAGCCGAGAAAAGCTAGAGTCCAGGCAGAACCTCTTTCTTTATCGCCAATCATTTGAATTTCATCCTGGACAGATATTTAATTAAAAAAAATCAATTTTTTTTTCTAAAAAATAAAATATTGTCTAACTATTAGAGCAATATCAAAAACATCATTAAAGTTCGCGCACTCCACAGTGCAAGAAACGATCCTTGCTTTCTCTCTCAGAATTTTTTCTTGTCCAGTTATTAAAGTGCAAGGTATGCCTTTCTGTTCAAGTTTTTCTTGCACCTATTTATTATTTCTAAATTTAAATTTTTAAATTTAATTATTATCAATCCCCATCAATTCCCATCAATTCCCATCAATTCCCATCAATTCCCATCAATCCCCATCAATCCCCATCAATCCCCATCAATTCCCATCAATTCCCATCAATTCCCATCAATTCCCATCAATCCCCATCAATTCCCATCAATCCCCATCAATCCCCATCAATCCCCCATCAATCCCCATCAATCCCCATCAATCCCATTATTGATGTGAATTAAAAATAAAATAATTAAACCTCCCAGGCCAATAATCTCAAAGGACTACAATAAATTCCATTTTTGGCTTTCTCAAGCTCTAAAAGCGCATTATAGGTTTTCCCCGAGTTTGTCGGTCCATGATGATAAATAATCTTCCTTTTAAGAGCTCTGGTTTCAGGATACCAATTATGCGGTTCTCTTAAATCCTAATTAAAATATAATATAAGTGTGTTAGGCGATTTTTTAAACGCTCATTTTTGATAATTTTCGAGAAATCTCCACATCTTTATTATGATGAAGGTTGAGAAAATTCAAATAAAGTTCCAAAAACGGTTTTAATAAGCTGAAATTTGTTTTTTTGAACATGGAAAATTTCATACTTAATTGTGAAACTTCATAAACTCTCTAAGAAAATTCGCTTTGTCTTTTTAAAAAAACAAAGAAAAATTCCTACTTGTTCAAAATCTTTCTGAAACCATTCATTTATATGTGATTGAGATTCACAGGAACTCGAAATTTGATTTCTGAACTTTTCATAAATTATTAAAGAAATTTTATTCAATTTTCAAAGAAAAAACTTCTTTAAGAAAATTCTGTGAAAATAAGAAGGGCAACATCCGATAATTCTCATTCATAAAACGAAGGAATTTCCCTTTGCGAAACATTTTGAAAATTTCAGAGACATTTATTGAGAATTTTTTTTGAAAATCCTGGTAAAAAACTGAATCAAATTCATTTTTCATTCGATTTTCGCGAGGATCATTCTGTGAATTTCCAAAGGAGCATGACAAAATATTGCTTCTTTTAGAATATAAAACAGGCTTTTGAAAACAATAGGAGAAAGCTCTTATGTTCAGATTGTTGACAAGCAAAAATTTATTATAAAACTGCGAGATTTTCTTTAGAATCATAAATTTTTGTTTTAAAATCGCAATATTTTTTTGTGATTTTCCTCTTAAAAACCTTTAAATTTTTCTTTTTAATCATAATTTTTTTTTTAAAGAGTATTTATCAAATTTTCCAAGAGTTTTTCCTTTTTTTTAATGAACATTATTAATTGTCTGGGGTATGCGAATTGAAAGCAATATCGAACTGAATGATAACAGGATACACTGCTTATGAATATAGTGTTGAATATTGTGAATTTCTGGCTTTTATATGGAGTTTTTTCATTTTGATCAATGTTTTAATCACTTTATTGATTTCTCTTTGTTTAATGATAGAACTGGTCTTTCATTTAGATTCTCAAAAATATGAGTTTTTTTCATATATATTTATAATTGTTTATTCAACAGCTTTTTCAGCAAGGCCTTTATTTGGCCATGGATATATGATATTAAATGAAATTAGATTTCAGATATTTGGCCTTCTATGGACATTTATGGGGTGTTTTTCTCTTTAATTGTTTTAATTCTTTGGATTTTGAGGACTATCGGAGAAATCCATATAAAACTGATAAAAAACTAGTTTGGTTTCCGATAATTATGCTAATTTTCTGATTGGAGCCAAGCATTCGAAGAATTATCTACCCTGATGATAAGGATTTTAAATTAAAAATTATGCATTATATCTTTATGCCAACACAAGGGGTGGCTTTATGGGTTTGTCAATATTATTGTAAAGAATAAAATATATGAATTTTTTACATTCAAATGCGATAATTTAGGAGTTTTGGAAAAGAGAATCACTTTTGAAACAGGTTAATTGTTTTATTTTTCTAAATAATTTTTTTGTTGATGTTTTTAGACCAAGAACATCATGGATCTATGAGAGAAACTTTACAAATTAGCGATAATGCTACTGATCCTTAAACAATATTTAATAGAGTTATTTTTTTCATAAAGTTCCATAATTTATTATTCACATTCATAATTAAATTTAAATTCAATTTTTTTAAATATGTGAATTTTTATAAAAAAATATTAAAAAATTTCATAAAAGAATAAACATAAATGGAACTTTTCCTAAATGATTCACATGAAAGTTTTCTCTTGGAATTGTTGACTTCCCTCTTGGGCCTTGACAAAGATAACACGATATTGCCGGTCAAATTAAGTTCAACTGCAATTAAGCTATATGAGAATGGGATTTTTAAATTGCCAGGATTGCCTTGTTTAATCACAGAAGAAGAAAACATATTGACCACATCAGCTTCAATATCATTATATTTGATTGATATAGCATTTTGTAAGGAAATTCTCTTAGGATCTAAAGAAAAAGAATCTGAGGTTTTATTTTTTAGGAAGATGTTTAAAAAAATTAAATAGATATTATCAGTTTTTGAAGTAATTCAAAGAAAAAACAAAGATGAGATTCTTTTGGTAAGATGCAGACTTTATAAATTGAATATTTTATTTATTTCTTTATATAGAAATATAATGAACATTTGCTAACAAGATCTTTCCTTTTCAGCAGCCATCTGACTTTAGGTGATTTAACACTTTTCACCTATCTCTATCATATTTATGTTAGTTTTAACTCATTATTTGTTTAAAAAATTATTTTTATTTACGGAAAATAGTTTGCATTGTCTGATTCGGAGAAACTCAAATACAACAATATAACTCGATGGTTCATTAAAATGAATTTCCTTTAATGTTTTCTAAAATCATTTTTCTTAAAAAAAGGTATTTACATATACAAAGTCTCGATAATGTGAAAAAATTCTTGAAGAAATCTCAGAAAGGATTTGTTGAATTGCCAGAAAATTTAGAAGAAGACAAGAAAAAAGGTAATTTTTAATTATAGCTCTTTTAATTTGTTTTAATATCATTTAAAAATCAAATTTTTTAATAAAAAACAAAGTTTTAATTCAGATTAATAAAAAAAAAGAAATTAATCTAACAAAAATAAGATAAAATGAAATAAAAAACCTTTACCGCTTTAAACATTGCTTATCTCCTTCATTTTCTTTTTCAGAACCGTAAAAATGAAAAAAATAAAATCAATAGAAATTGGTTTTTTAGATTTTTTTGTTTTGATAAATTCCCTAAATAAAAAGGGTTAAAGAAAGACCTTTTAATTTTCATTTCATTTGAGCAGTTTCAACAACTCTTCTAAGAGAACTCCCTCTTCCACATTCTCATAATCTTCATAGAACTTATGGAAATCTCTTGCTTGATTGGCATCCCATTTGAATTCTTTATTTCTATCAATAGAAATCAAAGACAATCGACAAACGAGGAAGAAATCCTTATCTTTGAGTAGTTTCTTTGGTTCTACGACAAATGGTTTGACCAATGTGATGAATTCATTTATATTATCATTAAAAATGTTTTGGAACTGTTCATCATTATCGAACTTTTCACTTAAGACATTGCTGAAATTTTTGATATTGCTCCTTATCTTCGGGTTTTCTTCTTTGGCAACTGCCTTATCAAGAACATCCTTTGTTCTTTTGAACACTTCTTTGAAATAAGGCAACATGAATTCAGTGTCGTTTTTTATGGCTTGTTGTGTCAGTGAAAACTCTGAGCTTTTGATATAAATGCCCCATTCTTGTCTATTGAACCAGGTTTGCTCCTTTTTATCTTCCATAATCGCAAGGATCATCTTGAAGATGATCAATTGCAGCTTCTGGAACAAGAAGAATACTCTGAAGAAAATATGATCTGCAATAGGGATTTTCTTCGTGTTATAGAAATTAAAGAACAATGTAGACGTATAATTCACGAAAATTGCGATGTTTCTCTCATTACTGAAGTAGGAATCAATTTTGATGATGATCCTTCTAGCCACTTGTTCTTGATCCTGTTTATCTATAACCTTTGAGAAATCCTTATCCTCATAGATCACAGCTTTTTTATCATCTGTTTTATTGGAAGCAACTGCTCCATCTTTAGTGAAGATTTGCGTCACATCGTTTTTCTTTTTGAACCCCATAACTTTGTTATTCTGCACATAAAGCTTGTTCATAGCCACTGATTTCAACAGTACGTCTTTTTCTTCTTCGATCTTCTGGATGTTCTCCTTCAAACTGGTCTCATCGAATTTAATCAAAGGATGATTAAAAATTTCAGGCCAGGAGATTCTATCTTTATCTTCAACCACCAACATCATCTTCAAAAGATCTTTGATCGCCTGAGATCTGACTGGCTTGGAAGGGAATTCCAAAGGTATTTTCTTGATGTTCTGGAACAATTGATAAGGAGAATTAGCAGTCCATGGGGTTCTGCCATATAACATTTCATACAACATCATCCCAAATGACCATATATCACATTTGGCGGAAAATTTCTGATCATCAAGGATCTGAGGAGACATGTATAAAGGAGTGCCTACCTTTGAAAATTGCCCGGATTTCTCCATGTCTCCTTCAATGACTCTGGCAAAGCCGAAATCAGTTACCTTTGCAGTGCCTTCATGCAAGAGAATGTTGGCTGGCTTGATGTCTCTATGGATAATGTTCTTGGCATAAAGAGTTTTAAACCCATTGACTATTTGACGGAAATATTCTAAAGCTTCTGATTCGGATAAATGACCGCCACTTTTCTTTAATAGCTCTTTCAAATCCCCATCGCGACAATATTCTAAGAACATATAGAGATTTCTTGAAGTTCTTGTTGCTGCGTACATTCGCACGATGTTCGGATGTTCGACTGTTTGCATTATATCGATTTCTCTCTTCAAAAGTTCAAGAAACTTGGGATCTGCACTGATTTTCTCTAAAGGGGTGACCTTTATTGCCACAATTTTACTATGATCATCTTTGAAGAAGCCTCGGTATACCACACCAAAGGAACCTTTACCAAGAAGTTGGGATGTGACAATAAATTTGTCAACCTGCTTGTATTGCTCCGAATTCATAATTTCTTGAGAGAGAAAATTATAACTTTTAAATTTTATTCTGTTTTTATAAATATCCTTGGGAAAAGTGTTCTCTTAATGAACGAAGATTTTATTTATTTAAAAAAAAAAATTTCGGCTTCAAAAAAAAAATTTCACCTTTGTGAAAAAAATAATTTCTTTTTTTCTCATTAAAAAATGAAAAAATCTTCAAAATCTTAAAAAAAAAATTTTTTTTTTTTTAAACTGACATTTTTTTGGTTTAAGGAGGGGGTTTTATCTTTTGGATGTTATAC
>JFJP01043063.1_pt1 | contig 16232 bp, 11 predicted proteins | sample 431651 | NCBI WGS metagenome assembly JFJP01 (sample SAMN02602958, study PRJNA72255) | Microbial mat metagenome, whole genome shotgun sequencing project. | biome: fresh water; feature: sink hole; material: water; isolation source: purple microbial (photo- and chemosynthetic) mats found in... | reverse complement strand
ACCGGGTATTGGTCGGCACCATAGCGGCCGGTAAAGGTGGTGATGCTGCCTATCAGATTGAGCAGTCCCAGCGCGGTAATGATAATGAACGTTGGGTTTTTGATGATACTCTTGGTCTCAAATTTAATCAGAAACCAAAGTGCCTGAAACGAAAACTTACCCGATGTATCAGGCTTCAGGCTGCTCAATTCCATTTGTGGGGCGGTGGTTTCTATTTTGGCTTTCTTTTCCTTTTTTGCTTTCACATTTTTGGTGTTGAAAGAAAATCTGAAATACGCCCCTACCAGTATAGCTAAACTTACAGCCAACCAGGCAATTCGGTTTATCAGGAATGCTCCGGTTAGTGGCACTGCAGCTACATTTTTTTCGTCTACAGTCATGTATTTCGAAAGGGTAGAAAGCGGGCGAAAACCAAAGGGGTCGAGTATGCTGGCAAGCCATTCTTTCTCTACATCGGCCATATAGCCCGACGATACTACATAGAACAGCAATATGGCCATTGCACCTATGAATGAAACCAGGTTGCTGCGGTAGATGATAGCCAGGGCATACAGCATAACTCCTGAAATAATCACATTGGGTATACCCAAAGATATAAGTCCCCAGAAGTGACCCGATAGCATGATTTCGCCATAGCGTTGGGGTTCTACCCAGGGCATGAAGGGGGCAATGATGCTTCCAAGTGTAACACCCAGAAGCGGAATCACAGAAATAATGGCAGCTCCAATGAATTTTCCGAAATAGTAATCGCGTTTACTGATGGGCGATGAAAATACCAATTGGTACATATTGTATTGGAAATCGCGGTTGGCTGTGGCATTCATGAATGCTGTAACCAGCAGCAAGAACACCAGAGACATGACTCCGTAATAATTTTGTATCACATACGGGGCATTTTTATGCACACTGCCCACACTGCCGCCAATCATGATGTTGTCGCTGGATACTGCTCCAAATACCATGAGGGTATTTATCAGCAAAAAAATCCAAACCATTGGCGAACTCAACCAATAAGTTAACTCGTGTTTAATAAATTTCCACATATAAGTTGATTGATTGGTTATACAAGTTCGTGTATCTTGGCAAAAAACACATCTTCCAGATTTTCTTCGGCCAGCGTAAAGCCTTCGTCGGGAGCAGTCTCGGCAAAAGAATGAATAAGTGGGTTGCCACCTACCAATTTGTTTGAAATTATTTTGAAACGGCTCTGGTAGTCATGCAATTCGCTTTTTGCAATTTTCTTTTCCCATACTTTGCCTTTTATTTCGTTGAGTGCGCTGGTGGTACTACCTGCAAAAAGCACCCGGCCTTTGTCCATGATGGCCATATTGGTGCAAAGTTCTTGTACATCCTGCACTATGTGTGTAGAAAGTATAACTATTACATTTTCACCTATTTCGCTTAATATGTTGTAGAAACGGTTGCGTTCACCGGGGTCGAGGCCTGCTGTGGGCTCATCTACTATCACCAGCCGGGGGTTGCCTATGAGGCATTGGGCTATGCCAAAACGCTGACGCATACCACCGCTAAAGGTGCTCACCGATTTATTCTTATGTTCTTCCAGATTTACCTTAGCAAGCAGATGATTCACCAGATCTTTGCGCTCGTCTTTGTTTACAAAACCTTTGAGCAATGCCAGATGGTTGAGCAAATCTACTGCCGAAGTGCGCGGATATACCCCGAACTCTTGTGGCAAGTAGCCCAGTAGTTTGCGAACTTCTTCTTTTTGTTTCAAAACATCAATTTCGCCCAGCATCACTGAGCCACTATCGGCATCCTGCAAAGTGGCAAGGGTTCGCATGAGCGAGGTTTTTCCCGCACCATTGGGACCCAACAGTCCGAACATCCCTTTTTCAATACGAAGCGAAACATCGTTCAGCGCAATTACTCCATTGCTGTACTGCTTGTTCAGGTTCTTTATCTCTAAATTCATAGTGTTAAGTTGTAGTTTAAATCTTTCGTACGACGCATAAGTTGCTAGTAAAGTTACACCTTCTACCGGAAATTTATTTTTATGATGGCTTAGCACAACCTAAAATGAATGTAATTAATTTTTTTCAGTATTTATGCCGTTGTTATACTATGTATTCATTGGCTTTCTGAGAAGATAGCTTTGGCTGAAGGTTTCGTTTATATAAAATACCTATAAATCTTATTTTGCTGAGCTTAAGAATGCGAGTATTAAAAAAAAACGTATTTTGCGCAATGTTTTGCTTTGAGAGAAATGCAAACCTCAGAGTAACAAAAAAAAGATTAAAAACAGCATATTTTTAATCTTTTATCAACTAAAGTCATTAAAAACCAGTGTATGAAAGTATTAAAATTTGGAGGAACTTCAGTCTCCACTTCAAAAAGTGTTCATAATATTTGTGAAATATTAAAATTGCAGGAAGAAGAAGTTATTGTGGTTTTTTCGGCCATTTCCGGTGTTACAAATTTATTGAAAGAAGCTGCTGAAATGGCTTCGGTTGGAAATGGCAAATACATGGATATACTTGCCGATATTGAAAGAAAGCACATTGAACTTTGCAAGGAATTACTTTCGCACAACGATACGATTGAAGTATTGAGCGTTATAAAGCAATATGTTTACAAATTAGAAGCTATTTTTGTTGGAATCGAAAGTATCAATGAACTAAGCAAAAGAGCTTTAGATTTAATTTTGGGCTTTGGCGAAATAATGTCTTGTGCTATTTTGCACCATTATTTAAAGCAACAATTGGATGGCGTAAGTTATTTAAAATCTGGCGAATTAATTATTACAAGCTTAAAAAATGGCAAAGAGCAAATCTTAACAGATAAAACTTACGCTGCGATTCAGCAAGCCTATCCGAAAGAAAGTAGAGTAGCCGTAGCCCCCGGATTTATATCACGTTCCGAAAAAGGTTATCCTACTACATTAGGGCGTGGTGGTTCCGATTTTACCGCGGCAATATTTGCTGCGGCTTTAAATGCCTCGTTGCTCGAAATTTGGACTGATGTGAGTGGCATTTACACTGCCGATCCGAATCTTGTTGAAAGCGCATACCCCTTGAAACAACTTTCGTATGCTGAGGCCTTGGAACTAAGCCATTTTGGTGCAAAAGTTATTTATCCGCCTACTATACAACCAGTGTTGGAAAAAAGCATTCCAATCAAAATAAAGAACACCTTTAAGCCTGATGAAAATGGTACTTTGGTAAGTAAGAATACGGTTGATAATGGAACTGTTGTTAAAGCATTTTCATCAATAAACGATATTTCTTTACTTACGCTTTCTGGCAATAGTATGGTTGGAGTTGCAGGTATTGCCGGACGTTTATTTACATCATTATCAAGAGAATATATAAATGTAATTCTTATAACTCAAGCTTCTTCCGAACATTCTATTTGTTTGGCAGTTGAAAAAAATGATACTGAGAAAGCAGTAGCGTGCATCGACGGCGAGTTTGACTATGAAATTACTAAAGGATTAGTAAATAAGACGGTTGCAGAATCGGGATTTACCATTATAGCCATGGTAGGCGAAGGAATGATAAACACAGTTGGTTTAAGCGGAAAAGCTTTTGCCGCACTTGGACGTAATGGTGTTAATATTCACGCAATTGCACAAGGATCTTCCGAATTAAATGTATCCATGGTAATAAATAAAAAAGATTCGCGTAAGGCGCTTAATGTGTTGCACGAAACATTTTTCTTGTCGGAATACAAAACTGTTAATTTATTTATTGTAGGTGTAGGAAATGTGGGTAGAGAATTGCTTAATCAGTTTAAAAAGCAAGCCGAATTTTTCAAAACAGAACATAGGTTAATACTCAAGTTGAGCGGATTAGCAAACTCGAGAAAAATGCTTTTTACCCCTAAGGGAGTAGATTTCAGCAATTGGAAAAATCAGCTTGAAGAAGAAGGCGAAGTAATGGTTGCCGAAAAATTTGTTCAAAAAATTGAGGAGCTGAATGTTCGCAATAGTATTTTTATCGACAATACTGCTTCTGACCAAATAAGTAATCTATATTTCAGATTGCTTAATTCAAACGTTTCGGTTGTAACTTGCAATAAAATAGCAGCCTCATCGAATTATAGTAATTACTTGTTGTTGAAGAAAACTGCTAATAAACGAAATGTATTTTTCAGGTACGAAAGCAATGTAGGTGCCGGCTTGCCATTAATTAAAACATTGAATAATTTGGTAAAATCGGGGGATAGAATTGAGCATATTGAGGCAGTTTTATCGGGTAGTTTAAACTTCATTTTCAACCGTTTCCATCAAGGGATAGGTTTTGCCGAAGCAGTAGCCGAGGCTATGCAGGCAGGTTATACCGAACCCGATCCGCGAATTGACCTGAGTGGAAAAGATGTAATGCGCAAGTTATTAATTCTTATGCGCGAGGTTGGATTGACTGCTGAATTTGAGGATATTAATCTGAAAACTTTCTTGCCTGACGGGTGTTTAGAGGTGGCTGATCCACAAAAATTTGTGGCGAAACTTAAAGAAATGGAACCATATTTTAACGACTTGAGAGAAAAAGCTGAAAGCGAAAATAAACGCCTGCGATTTGTAGCTCAGTTTAATAAGGAGAATGCAGAAGCTGGGTTAGTAGCCGTTGATTCGTTGCATCCTTTCTATCAGTTAGATGGAAAAGATAATATCATTGTAATTCATTCGCGTTATTATAACCCTTTTCCTTTGGTAATACGAGGCGCAGGTGCAGGCGCAGAAGTGACAGCATCCGGAATTTTTTCGGATGTTATTACGGTTATAAACAGCTAATTTGAATATGTCGAAAATCTTTTAACTAATGATGATAAAAACCATTAAAGTAGCGGCGCCTGCAACCATTGCAAATCTGGCTTGCGGTTTTGATGTATTAGGGCTAGCCTTACACGATCCGGCTGACTTGTTGGAACTTACAGTAACAGAATCGCCTGCTATTGTAATTGAATCGATTACCGGATATAACAATATAAGTTCTGACCCCGATAAAAATGTGGTTGGGGTTGTGCTGGAGGCTTTTCGACAAAAGCTGAATATAAAAACCGGATTTACATCTAAACTTCATAAAGGCATAGCTTTAGGCAGTGGGGTTGGCTCCAGTGCGGCCAGTAGCGTTGCTGCTGCGGTTGCAGCAAATATACTGTTTAACAATGTGTTAAATAATAATCAGTTGGTGGAAATTGCAATGGAAGGCGAATTTCTGGCTTCGGGTTCAAGGCATGCCGATAACGTGGCTCCTGCTATTTTTGGAGGAATAACCATTGTGCGTAGTTATAATCCATTGGATATTATCAGGTTAGATTCGCCGAGCGATTTGGTATGTGTTGTGCTTCACCCCGGAATAAAGATGGAAACCAGGCACTCCCGAGCTATGCTTAAAAAAACGCTTCCACTTAGTACCGCAGTTATGCAATGGGGAAATACGGCAGCATTTGTTGCAGGTGTTATAAAAAACGATTACGATTTAATTTCCAGATCATTAAACGATTTTGTTGCGGAACCTGATAGAAAAATGCTTATCCCTGCTTTTGATGCACTTAAACAAACAGCTATTTCTGCAGGCGCTTTAGGTGCTGGAATTTCTGGTTCCGGCCCATCGGTTTTTGCACTTTGTAAGGGCGCAGATTCTGCAAAAAGAGTGGCAAATGAAATGAGCTCCTTTTATAAAACACAAAACATTGAATTTGATGTTTATATATCTGAAGTTAACCCGTTTGGAACGAGAATCATTGAAATTTGAATATCGAATTTCATAAATAATCTGCCATTTTATTATTTATTAGTTTAAAAATGTAACTATGAAATATGTAAGTACAAGAAATAAAAATATACATGTTACTTTTGAAGAAGCCGTTAAACAAGGTTTAGCGCCCGATGTCGGATTGTATATGCCGGAATTAATTACGCCACTTGATAAAACAATTATTACTTCACTGAACAACTTAAAATTAAACGAAATTGCCTATATTGTTAGTCAGCAGTATGTTGCAAATGAAATTCCGCTTACGGAACTTGAACAGATTTGTAACGAGGTTTTTAACTTTGAAATCCCTTTGGTTAGAGTAAAAAATAACATTCATTCGTTAGAACTTTATCATGGGCCAACAGCAGCATTTAAAGATGTAGGTGCCCGATTTATGGCGCGTTGTTTGGGTTATTTTTCGCAACAAAAACAAGAGCGGACTGTAATTCTGGTTGCCACTTCCGGCGATACCGGAAGTGCTGTGGCACAAGGCTTTTTAAATGTCGAGGGGGTTGATGTTGTTATTTTATATCCGTCGGGTAAAGTAAGCGATATTCAAGAAAAGCAACTTACTTCCCAAGGGGGCAATATAACTGCTTTAGAAGTGCTCGGAACTTTTGATGATTGCCAGAAAATGGTAAAGACAGCTTTTTCTGAATATAATACAAACGGAAAATTCCGACTAACTTCTGCCAATTCAATTAATATTGCACGACTACTTCCACAGTCTTTCTATTTTTATTACGCTGTTGGTCAGCTTAACAGCGACAATGCAGTAATTTCAGTTCCGAGCGGTAATTTTGGCAACCTAACCGGTGGGCTTATTGCACATAAGAGTGGTTTGCCAATTCATAAATTTGTAGCATCAACAAATATAAACGACACGTTCCCCATTTATTTGCAAACCGGAAATTTTGAATCGAAGCCTTCGGTAGCAACCATTTCGAATGCCATGGACGTTGGAAACCCAAGTAATTTTGAGCGTATGGAACAAATGTTCGATGAAGATTACGAAATGATGCGAAAGTTAATTTCCGCATACTCATTTACCGATGCACAAACTAAAGAAAGAATGTTGCAATGCTATACCGATACAGGTTATATAACCGATCCGCATGGCGCAGTAGCATTGCTTGGTTTAGAAAAGGAATTGAAATTGAGTGATTTACCCGGGATTTTTCTGGAAACTGCGCATCCAGCGAAATTTAGCGAAACTGTATTTGATGCAATTGGTATTGTGCCGGAAATTCCTGATAGCTTAAAAATTTACCAGCAAAGAGTTAAAAAATCGGTTATCATTCAAAATTCTTATGAGCAACTTAAAGATTATCTGAATGATACATTTCTATAGCAAAAATCTATATAATTTCCATTAAATAAAGATGTTGCATAAAATCAGACACGGCGGGTTTATAGTTCAATAAATTAGTCATCAAAAAAAATATAAGTATTACTTTTACTGTTTTATTGAAGAAAAACACAAAACGAAACGAACCATATTGAAAAAAATAATTGTAATACTGTTACTTACCATTAGCTGTGATGCTATGGCACAAGTAAGCTTTCCTGACGAAAATGATAAATGTGGGAAATACCCATACTCGGAAAACACACTAAACTCGGAACTGAGTACAAATAATTGGGGGTATAGTTTCGCCGACCTTCAGGCAGACCTTGAAACATGGGCTAATCATGAATTTGTTAATGTAAATTCAATTGGCAAATCTGTTCAAAACCGCGATATATACATGCTTACTATACAAAAACCGGGTACAATTCCGGAGTTCAGAATTAGTATTCATGCAAGAACACACCCGGGTGAAGAAGAAAGTTTTTATGTAACACGTGAAATTATTAATTTGCTAATATCTAACGATGTAAGGATTCAGGAATTACTCGAAAAATGCGTATTTAACATTATACCAATGTACAACCCCGATGGAGTTGAACTTAACCTTGCCCGCGAAAACGCAAATAATATTGACATTGAAAGCAATTGGGGAAGTGCAACACCTGAGCCGGAAGTAGTTGCTTTAAAAGCTTTTTTCAGTAAAGCAATGAATTCTGAAATACCAATTGATATAGCCCTAAACATGCATGCCGCATATGCCTGCACTCGGTTGTACAAGCTGTCCAATCGTATTTTCTGGGTGGGTTTCAAAGCTACGATTATTATGTAAGTTGGAACTCGGGCACTCCGAACCAATACCCTGAGAGTTGGTTTTGGCAAAATTACAGAGACCATGTATTATCTCTAACCTACGAAGACATGAACTGTTCCATAGCAGGCGATTACGAAAAAACTGGATTTGCGATTTTATCCGGCATATCCGATTACCTAATGCCTACAACGAGTTCACCATTGCTTGCGCGAAACCAAACTCAGATAACGGCATATCCAAACCCAATAAGTGGCTCGGGGCAAATATTTATTACCTTGCCCGATGGCGATACTCATACTCTTTCAGCAAAAATTATTGCAGCCGACGGTACGCAATTTGAACTTAGCTTGAACCAATTTGGCCAAAACGCCGATATCCAATTACCAAACCTACCGTGTGGAGTTTATTTTTTAGTTATTCAAACCACAAAACAAAGGCTTACCGAACGCATTATGGTTATATAATATACACGATGGGTAGTAAAAAATTGCGTCATTAAATTCCAAACTATCGTTTTTATTTTAAATAAAATAATAAGATTTGTTCGATCTTAATTCCTATCAAGATTTAATATATTGAAAATTAATATTTTAATTCTTGGTTTGTTGAAACTTCTGAGGTATGATTATGAATCAATTTTAACTTTTTATAATTGATATTTCTTACTTTTCATACCGCCACTTTTCCTTTTCGGTTATCTATTCATTCGAGTTGAGAATTTGCGATAAAATTTGCAATCCAAGTTCCAACTTCTGTAGTCGAATAATACTTCACAGGATTTAAATCTATGGTTACATATTCTGCTTCTACCGATGCTTCTACGGCTTTTCGAATGAGAGCTGCTTCGGCAGTTAATTCGAAGCTCATTTCGTACATCATGGCAGCAGAAAGAATGGTTGCCAACGGATTTGCAATGTTTTTGCCGGTAGCTTGCGGATATGAACCATGAATTGGCTCGTACATTGCTGTAAGCAACCCACTTGAAGCCGAAGGCAACAACCCCATAGAACCTGCAATAACACTGGCTTCGTCGGTTAAAATATCGCCAAACATATTTTCGGTAACTACCACATCGAATGCTTTGGGGTTGGTAATAATTTGCATGGCGGCATTGTCAACATACATAAATTCTACTGCTACATCGGGGTATTCGAGCTTAAGTTCTTGAATTGTTTCGCGCCAAAGCCGCGATGTTGCCAAAACATTGGCTTTATCTACTGCTGTTAGTTTCTTTTTGCGTTTTTGAGCCAGTTCAAACGCAACACGGCTTACTCGCACTATTTCTTCTTTCGAATAAACACAGGTATCAAAAGCCTTAAGCCCGTCTTCGGTTCTGCCGCGTGGTTCGCCAAAATAGATGCCGCCGGTTAATTCACGGATAACAATAAAATCGGCACCTTCAATGCGCTCTCGTTTTAGCGGCGATTTATCGAGCAACGATTCGTAGGTGAATATAGGACGAATATTGGCAAATAGCCCCAGTCGTTTTCGCATGGCAAGCAAGCCTTGCTCTGGGCGAACCGTTGCTTTTGGGTCGTTATCGTATTTTGGGTCGCCTATGGCACCAAATAAAATAGCATCCGAATGCAAACAAATTTCGGCAGTTGCATCGGGAAACGGATTTCCGGTGGCATCAATTGCAACCGCTCCAATGAGTGCAGGTAACAATTCAAACTGATGATTGAACTTTGTATTCACTGCCTCAACCACAAGCAACGCCTGTTTAATTATTTCCGGACCAATACCGTCGCCAGAAAGTACAGCTATTTTTTTCTTCATTATTTATTCCGTTTTACTTCGTAAGCTACAATTTTATCTTTCACATTCAGCAAATAATCTATATCGTCGAAACCATTCATCAAACAATGTTTTTTATAAGTATTGATTTCGAACAATTCAAATGCTCCGGTTTCTATGTTGGTAATGGTTTGTTTCTCTAAATCGATTTCAAAGCAAGATTCTGCATTTTTATTAATAGAATCGAACATAGCAGCCAGAAATTCATCGGAAACCTGCACCGGAAGTAAAAAGTTATTGAGCGCATTTGCTTTGAATATGTCGGCAAAAAAGCTCGAAACCACAGCACGGAAACCATAATCGTGAATTGTCCATGCGGCATGTTCACGGCTCGAACCGCAACCAAAGTTTTTGCCTGCCACCAGAATTTGCCCTTTAAATTGGGTATTATTCAAAGGAAACGATGCTATAGGGTTGTTATTTTTGTCGAATCGCCAATCACGAAACAAATTCTCGCCAAAACCTTCGCGGTTGGTGGCTTTTAAGAACCGTGCGGGTATTATTTGGTCGGTATCAATATTTTGCATCGGAATAGGAACTGCCGAAGATACTATTTTCGTAATTTTCTCTCTTTTCATCTTTTTGAAATTTAAGCAATAATAAATTCACTCGGGTCGGTAATATAACCGTTTATTGCAGAAGCAGCAGCAGTTATTGGGCTTGCAAGCAAAGTCCTGGAGCCTGCACCTTGTCTGCCCTCAAAATTACGGTTCGAAGTGGCAATGCAATATTCACCCGCCGGAATTTTATCCTCGTTCATAGCCAAACATGCCGAACAACCAGGCTGACGAAGCACAAAACCAGCTTCTTTCAACACATCGGCAATGCCTTCTTCAATGGCCATTTTTTCAACAGCTTTTGAACCCGGAACTATCAGAGCATTCACATTTGCAGCCTTCTTTTTTCCTTTTACTACCGAAGCAAAAGCGCGCAAATCTTCAATTCGCCCATTGGTGCAACTTCCAACAAAAATCCAATTAATTTTCTTGCCAATTAATTTTTCACCGGCATTAAAACCCATGTATTTCAATCCTTTTTCATAGCTTTCAAGTTCGTCTTTCTTTATGTCGGCTAGTTTGGGAATCGCTCCGTTAATAGGAATTCCCATTCCGGGGTTGGTACCGAAAGTTATCATCACATCAATATCGGCGGCATCAAAAGTATATTCGGCATCAAATACCGCCTTATCATCTGATTTTAATTGTTTCCATTTTTCAACAGTTTTGTCGAATTCGCCATTTTTTGGGGTAAACTCTCTGTCTTTTAAATAAGCAAAAGTTATTTCGTCGGGTGCAATAATACCTCCTCGTGCGCCAAGCTCAATGCTCATGTTGCAAATAGTCATTCGGGCTTCCATGCTTAATGAATGAATTGCTGTGCCGGCAAACTCAATAAAATAGCCTGTTCCTGCCGACGATGTAAGCTTTGCAAGCAAATACAGAATAATATCTTTTGAAGAAACCCCTTTTTTAAGGTTGCCGTTTACCGAAATTCGCATTTTTTTTGGTTTTGGCTGCAAAATACATTGAGTTGCCAGCACCATCTCTACTTCGCTGGTACCAATGCCGAAAGCCACGCAACCAAAAGCGCCGTGTGTCGATGTATGGCTGTCGCCGCAAACTATGGTCATTCCGGGTTGGGTAAGACCTAATTCAGGACCTATAACATGCACTATTCCTTGTTTTTCGTGCTGAAGTCCGTATAACTCAATGCCGTTGTGCGCACAGTTTGCTGTTAGCGTTTCTACCTGATTGCGCGACAACGAATCGGTAATTGGCAAATGTTGGTTAAATGTAGGCACATTATGGTCGTGAGTTGCCGTAGTTAGTTCTGGTCTGAAAACTTTAATTCCGCGGTTTGCCAAGCCTGTAAAAGCCTGTGGACTGGTAACTTCGTGAATATAATGCCGGTCGATGTACAATACTTGCGGGCCGTTGTCAATTTTTTCAATTACATGTGCGTCCCAAATTTTATCGAATAATGTTTGTGCACTCATTGTTATTTTATTTTTGAAATTGCGTCAATATAAGCTTCTACTGCTGCGGTAATAATATCGACGTTGGCCGAGAAACCATAGTAAGTTACCCCTTTGTTTTCGATACGTACATGTACTTTTCCAAAATCGTCGGAACCTCGGGTTATTGCCTGTATTAAAAATTCATCTAATAAAATATTGCGGTTAACTAACTTCTTAACAGCCGAATATGCTGCATCAATCGGGCCGTTTCCGGTAGCTGAGGAAGTGAAACTTTCGCCGTTCATGCTCAATGTTACTGTAGCCATAGGAACAGTTGACGAACCACACAACACTTGCAAATGTTGCAACTTCATGGCACGTTTATTTTCAGCTTTTTCAACTCCGGCAAGCAGGTATAAATCGTCGTCGGTTATGTTTTGTTTTTTGTCGGCAATGTTCAAAAATTTATCATACACATGGTTTAATTCTTCGACGCTTAAATCAATTCCCAAAAGGCTTAAATGATGATTTAATGCTGCTCTGCCACTGCGTGCAGTAAGAATAATGGACGATTCGTCCAAACCAATATCGTTGGGATCAAGTATTTCATAGTTTTCACGATTTTTCAACACACCATCCTGATGTATGCCCGATGAGTGTGCAAATGCATTTCGACCTACAATTGCCTTATTTGGCTGCACCGGCATGCGCATTAAGCCGGAAACCAATCGGCTGGTTTGCATAATTTTTTTTGTATTAATGTCGGTAAGCACATTGAAATAGTTTTTGCGGCTTTGAATAGCCATAACTACTTCTTCTAAACTTGAATTACCTGCTCTTTCGCCAATTCCGTTTATGGTAACTTCAACTTGCCGGGCACCATTCATGACACCTGCTAAGGTATTGGCCGTAGCCATGCCCAAATCGTTGTGGCAATGGGTCGAAATGATTGCTTTATCAATTCCCTTAACGTTTTCTTTTAGGTATTTTATTTTTGCACCGTATTCTTCGGGCAAACAATAACCAGTTGTATCAGGAATATTAACCACAGTGGCACCTGCTTTGATTACCGCTTCAATTACTTTTGCCAAATATTCGTTTTCGGTTCTTCCGGCATCTTCGGCATAAAATTCTACATCTTCAACAAAAGACTTGGCGTGTTTAACTGCTCGTACAGCACGTTCTAAAATTTCATCTTCGTTCGACTTTAATTTGTTGTGAATATGAAAAAACGAAGTACCGATTCCGGTGTGAATACGTTTATATTTAGCATATTTTAACGCCTCGGCAGCAACCTCAATGTCTTTTTCAACGGCTCGGCTCAGGCCGCATATTATAGGGTTTCGGACTGCTTTAGAAATTTCGATAATAGAATTAAAATCGCCGGGACTTGAAATAGGAAAGCCTGCCTCTATTATATCAACGCCTAAGGCTTCCAATTGCTTGGCCACTTCAACTTTTTCAATGGTGTTTAATTGACAACCAGGAACTTGTTCTCCGTCGCGCAATGTAGTATCGAACACATAAACTTTATCGTTCATATATTTATGAATTAAAGGATTTTAAAATAAGGAAATGAAAATAGCAGGATTCTGAAACGAGACAGAACTTGGTTCGACGGTGATATACTTTTCTGCTTACACTATGTAAAATATACCACCTGTCTTAAATCTAGAAAATCGGCATTAAAAAACGAATAATCCATATAACCAAGAATTTTATGTTTTATAACATACAAACATAAAAAAATTATTTACAAAAAAAAGAAAAAATGCAAAGCTGCTGATTTATTTTTCTGCTATTAATTCATTTTTAATTATTTACTCTTCTTTTTTAAGTTGATGCATTAAATACTCGTTTACCGACCGTGCTACGTCTTGTGCATGCGCAATAGCAGTAACTACAAGGCTTGCACCTTTAACGGCATCGCCGGCGGCAAAAACCTTTTCAACGCTGGTTTTATGCTTATTGTCGGTTTGAATAGTCCCGTTTTTATTTAGTTTGAAATTAAATTCGTTCACCAACCCTTCGTGTACCGGATGTAAAAAACCCATTGAGAGCAATACCAAATCAGTTTCGATGATAAATTGTGAATCGGCTATTTCTTTCATTTCCATTTCGCCTTTATCATTTCTCAACCATTCAACTTTTACCAATTCGGTGTGGGTAATTTTGCCGTCTTTGCCAATAAACCGTTTAGTATTTAAACCCCACAATCTCTCGCAACCTTCTTCGTGCGACGACGAAGTACGAAGCGTCTGCGGCCAATAAGGCCAAGGATTGTTGGCATTTCGAGTAAGTGGAGGTTTAGGCATGATTTCAATTTGGGTAACTTTTAGTGCTTGTTGTCTGTTCGACGTTCCAACGCAATCGCTTCCGGTGTCGCCGCCACCAATCACCAATACATGTTTGCCTTTGGCAGAAAGTTCTTCGTCCAATTGCGTTTCACCTCTCACTACTTTATTTTGGTGCGTCAGAAATTCCATTGCAAAGTGAATACCTTTTAAATCGCGCCCTTCTGTTTTTAAATCGCGAGCCAAACCTGCACCAATGGCAAGCACTACTGCATCATAGTTCTCTAGTAATTCGCTTCCGGATATGTTTTTTCCTACTACGGTATTGTTCACAAACACAATTCCCTCTTGTTCAAAAAGCTTTAATCGGCGGTCTATTACTTTTTTTATTAGTTTGAAATCAGGAATGCCATATCGCAATAATCCGCCGGGCGCATCGTCTTTTTCAAACACAGTAACCGAATGCCCGGCTTGATTTAGCAAATCGGCCAAAGTCAAACCTGCCGGTCCGGAACCTATAATGGCAACCTTTTTCCCGGTGCGTTTTACCGGAATTCGCACTACGATTAAATTTTTGTCAAATGCTTGTTCCACAACAGAAGCTTCGTTTTCACGTATTGTTACTGCTTCGTTATGAATTGCCAGCACGCAAGATTTTTCGCAAGGTGCCGGGCAAATTCTTCCGGTAACTTCCGGAAAACTATTTGTAGATTGCAAAATATCTACTGCCAATTGAAAATTGCCTCGATACAAAGCGTCTTGCCATTCGGGTATTTTGCTGCCAACAGGGCACGACCAGTGGCAAAATGGTACACCGCAATCCATACACCGCGAAGCTTGCAACTTGCGATCATCAATATGCATGGTTTGTTCCACTTCGCTGTAATCACCTAATCTTTCGTCTATAGGGCGATAGCCGCCATCTTTGCGCGATATATTTATAAAACCTTTCGGATTTCCCATAATTTTTTCATTTTAACTAATTACTCCCTTATAAAACTTGCATCTTCAGTTTCAATTAGCTTTTTAGTAAGCTCTTTGATTTTTTGTTCTTCCAGAACTTTTTTGTATTCGAAAGGAATAACCTTTACAAATTTAGGCATGTAGTAGTTCCAATTTACTAAAATTTGCTCGGCGCGCTTACTGTTGGTATGCATTAAATGCTTATTTATAAGAAATTGCAGTTCGTTAATGTCCGAAATATCTTGCAGTGGCATTAAATCGACCAAACCTTTGTTGCAGTAATATTCAAAATTGCCTACTTCGTCGAGTACGTAAGCAATTCCACCGCTCATGCCTGCAGCAAAGTTTCGTCCGGTTTTGCCCAAAACTACCACTCTGCCACCGGTCATGTATTCGCAGCAATGGTCGCCAACGCCTTCTACTACTGCATTTACGCCCGAATTTCGCACGGCAAACCGTTCACCGGCAATTCCTTGAACGTATACATGCCCCGAAATTGCACCATACAGCACGGTATTTCCGATAATGATATTTTCTTCGGGTTTAAATCGAGAACCTGCTGGCGGAACAACGATAATTTTGCCACCCGAAAGACCTTTAGCCATATAATCGTTTGCGTCGCCTTCGAGCCTGAAACTCACGCCGGGAGCTAAAAATGCGCCAAAACTCTGACCTGCCGAACCGTAAAACGAACAATTGATGGTATTATTCGGAAGTCCTTCTTCTCCGTATTTTTTAGATATTTCGCCGGAAAGCATTGCACCTACCGACCTATCGGTATTTTTTATATCTTTTGTTATCCATACATTCTGCTTATTTAGAATTGCATTCGACGATTGTTTTATCAATTCCAAATCGAGTGCGTTTTCCATAAGCTTCGAAATGTCGATTCCTTTGGTTTTCCAATTTCCTACACTCGGGTCTTGTTCCAACAAATCGGCATGGCCAATAATTTCGTCGAGTGAGCGGAAACCCATAAGTGCCAAATATTCCCGCACTTCTTCGGCGATGAAATTAAAATAGTTAACCACGTTTTTATACTTTCCTATAAACCGCTTGCGGAGTGCTTCATCTTGTGTAGCTATTCCGGCCGGGCAGGTGTTTAAGTGGCATTTTCGCATCATTATGCAACCAAGCGAAACTAATGCACCGGTAGCAAAACCGAATTCTTCGGCACCCAAAGCTGCCATTTTAATTACATCCAATCCGGTTTTCAGTTGTCCGTCGGTTTGTACTTTTACCCTTCCTCGCAAGTTATTCATTACCAAGGTTTGTTGTGCTTCGGCCAAACCAATTTCAACCGGCAAACCGGTATGTTTAATAGAACTTATTGGGCTTGCAC
>JFJP01012267.1_pt1 | contig 16232 bp, 11 predicted proteins | sample 431651 | NCBI WGS metagenome assembly JFJP01 (sample SAMN02602958, study PRJNA72255) | Microbial mat metagenome, whole genome shotgun sequencing project. | biome: fresh water; feature: sink hole; material: water; isolation source: purple microbial (photo- and chemosynthetic) mats found in... | reverse complement strand
GCAGTACCGCATAACTTGCTATGAGATCAGTTGGGCGAGAGATTTGCCCAGCGTTGCTCCAATTTAGCAAGTTGAAGACCAGACTGTTTTGCGGAACGGGTATGCAGTCTGAAACGATCACGGTGTTGACGAAGACGTTGTCGCTCGTCCATGAAATCTTGAGGTGCAACGTGGTTGAAAGCCAGGATTGTATCTTTCAAAGAAGCAGGACGATGGAGTAATTCCCAGGCGCCGCTCCGTTGCAGGATGCGACGTGTCAGACCATTCTGACCAGTCGTACGTAACAAACGTCGATTGAGATCGCGGAAGTCACTTTCTCGGTCATTGTTGGTACGAGGTAAGTCGGGCATATCGTAGCAGTGGAACAGGCCAGGAGCATAGCTGTAGGTGGTCTTTTGGATAGTTCTAAAAAAAGGTTGTAAGCCAGGTTTGCTGTTGCTAATGATTTTTATTTGCTCCAAGTAAGCGAACAAGGATTGCTGAACCTGAGCTGCCGAGCGCGGCGATTTTCCTGTCGGGTCCAGCAAGTCAGCAATCTGCTCCAACCAATCTGCCGCTTGACGTAGGAGCGTGTAATTCGTTTGGACGACCTGAAGCGCCGCGAGCAAGCCCTGCTGCACTTGCGCCAATTGAGGATGCTCATGATGAGCGATCAATCGCTCCAGAAGGTTTTTGACTTCAGTGAGACGTTCAAACATTTCGATGCCAGCCAGACAAAAAGGCGGACGCCCTTTTAAGGTCAACAGGTAACGAATACGCCGAGAGATGTCCTGGAGAATCGCCTCTTGTTCTTGCACACCAGGGTCGGGAGATATATCTTTAGGCGTCACGGGCGATGGGATTCCGCCCGTGACCGTCAAAACTCCTTGCTTTTCAACCTTTTCTTGCCGAATCAAGGCTCCAATCTCTTGACGTACAGCCTGCCGCAGTTCAATTTTCATGGCTTCGTCTGCCGCGCTCATTGGTTCAGCCGCATTGCCAAGATAATGCATCTGGCAAAAAGAATGTTTCGCACTCGAAAATACCTCTGCGATCGCGGGCGCCAAGCCACGCTGTTTATCACTCATCACCGCTGTGACTGGCAAACCCAACGCGGCAATCGGTTGCAAAAAATTCACAAATGCAGTTTGATCTTGCTGGCTCATCCAGCCACTGCGCAACGTAATCCCGCTGTGCAGTTCTCGTACTAACCACAATTGCGCTTCGCCTCCCTCGGGCGCTAATCCATCCAATGACAACCACAGCCCGCCTTGCTTGGCTATCGTTTTCAAGTGTTCCATTTGTTGCCGTTCGTGACATGCCAGTAAGGCTAAATAACGATACGTATAAATCGCTCGTACTTGGGTTTCGCTAAAACGTTTGCCGCTGGTTTTGTCTCTGCCATCCAATTTGAGTAATCACATCGTACCCATACGTACACCACATTGGCGCTATTTGTCGCCAACGCGCCGATCGCAAAAGACTGTCACATTCAGGACATTCCATATTCTTACAGCGCTTTGGTTGTTCGGCGATCATCATCACTTCACTCATGGTTTGCACGGTCTTCCAGCCACTGGTGTATGCACTCGTCAGCGGCTTTCCACACTGAGAGCATTCGTCCTGTTCACACTCGCTTTCCACACTGAGAGCATTCGTCCTGTTCACACTCAAATACAACTCTCTTTTCCGTGTACAATTCTCGCTGGGTCCTCATGGCTCTCTACTTTCCGCAAAAGCCAGTTTGCCATGAGAACCCTTTTTATTCAAGTCAATAGCAAGTTATGCGGTACTGCGTTTATTCTTATACATCTCTTACGCCTTATCTATCATGCGCCAACCTTGCTTTTGTTATAATGCCTCATTGTTAGACAGTGGATTGGCAGACGTTTTATCGTATGCCAACGGAGAAACTACCCTATGATGCGATTTGACCGATTTACCGAGAGGGCGCAGGAAGCCGCCCAGCGTGCCGCTGAGATCATTCAGCGTTACGGGCATAACCAGATTGACACAGAACATATCCTGCTGGCGCTTATTGAACAGCCAGGCGGAGTGATTCCCCAAATCCTTGAAAAATTGAGCGTCAGCGCCGAGGCATTGACCGAGCGGTTGGATGCCACCCTGCGCGCCAGCCCCAAGGCGAATATTTTTGGCGGCGGCGCGGGACAGATTTTCATCACGCCGCGCGTCAAGCGGATCATTGATCTTGCCAATGAAGAAGCCAACCGCCTCAAAGACGAATACATTTCCACCGAGCATATCTTCCTTGCCATTCTCACCGAGCGCAACACGCCCGCCGCCAGAATTCTCGAAAGCGCAGGGCTGACACGCGACCGAGTCTACGATGCGATTCAGGATTTGCGCGGCGGACAGAGGGTCACAGATCCGCAGGCTGAGACGAAATACCGAACGCTTGAAAAATATTCTCGAGACTTGACCCAGCTCGCCCGTGAAGGAAAGCTCGATCCAGTCATCGGGCGCGACAAGGAGATTCTGCGTCTGATCCAAATCCTTTCGCGCCGCACCAAAAATAATCCAGTGCTGATTGGCGAGGCTGGCGTGGGTAAAACCGCCATCGCCGAGGGACTGGCGCAGAAGATCGCCACCAACGATGTGCCTGAAATTCTTTCGGGCAAAAAAGTTGTTGCGCTTGACCTTGGCGCGATGATCGCCGGTTCGCGTTTCCGTGGCGAGTTTGAAGAACGCCTCAAAGCGGTCATGGATGAAGTCCAACGCTCCAAGGGCGACGTAATTTTGATGATTGACGAGTTGCATACGGTCGTTGGCGCAGGAGCCGCCCAGGGCGCGATGGATGCGAGCAACATGCTCAAACCCGCTCTCGCACGCGGCGAACTGCAATGTATCGGCGCGACCACGCTCGATGAATTCCACAAGCACATTGAGAAAGATGCCGCGTTGGAACGGCGTTTCGCGCCCATCCATGTGGATGAGCCAAGCGTCGAAGACACGATCAAAATGCTGCACGGCTTGCGCGACCGCTACGAAGCGCATCACAAAGTTCACTTTTCAGATGAAGCGCTGACCGCTGCCGCCCGTTTGGCGGATCGCTATGTCACCGACCGTCACATGCCCGACAAAGCCATTGACCTGATTGATGAAGCCGCCGCCAAAGTGCGCGTGGCGTTGTATTCCATGCCTCCCGATTTGAAAGGCATGAAAACTGATGTGGATCGCCTCCGCGCTGAAGAAGAGCAGGCAGGTTTGGAACGTGATTACGAACGCGCCGCGCAAAAGAAAGCCGAGCGTTTGCGCCTTGAAACCGAGTACGCCGAGAAACGCGATAAATGGGAAACCGAACATCAACTTGATGAAGTGGTGGACGTGGACGATATTGCCTCGGTTGTGCATCAGTGGACGGGGATTCCTGTTAACCAAATGCTCGAAACTGAATCAGAAAAACTCCTGAATATGGAAGCGCGTTTGCACGAGCGCATCATTGGTCAGGAAGAGGCAATTCACGCCATCTCGGATGCCATTCGCCGCGCCCGCTCTGGGTTGAAAGACCCCAGCCGCCCGATTGGATCATTTATCTTTATCGGTCCATCAGGCGTGGGCAAGACCGAACTCGCCAAAGCCCTGGCTTGGTTCATGTTCGACGACGAGGAAGCCCTCGTCCGCATTGACATGTCTGAGTATCGCGAACAGCACACGGTCAGCCGCTTGTTCGGCGCGCCTCCTGGATATGTTGGCTACGAGGAAGGTGGACAACTGACAGAGGCTGTCCGCCGCCGCCCATATCGTGTGGTGCTGTTTGATGAAATCGAAAAGGCGCATCCTGAAGTTTGGAATGCCCTGCTCCAAATTTTGGATGATGGACGGCTGACCGATGGTCAAGGCAAAGTAGTGGATTTCCGCAACACGGTGCTGATCATGACCTCGAACCTGGGTACCGAATATGTGACAAAAGGCGGCACCCTGGGATTCTTCACCCAAAAAGACGATGACGATGAACGCGCCATGCACAGCAAAATTGAGAAGGCGCTCAAAGGCGCATTCCGTCCTGAGTTCCTCAACCGTGTGGATGAGACGGTCATGTTCTCGCCGCTAACCATTGAACAAATGGAAGATATTGTTGTCTTGCAAATGAAAGAAGTGCAGGATCGCTTGAATGAGCACGACATCACCATGCAGTTAAGCGATGCCGCCCGTCATTGGCTGGCTAAGGAGGGTTTTGATCCCGCCTTTGGCGCGCGCCCCCTGCGCCGCGCAATTCAGAAATATGTCGAGAGTCCGCTTTCAGTGGAATTACTTGGCGGAAAATTCAAAGATGGCGTGGTGGTGCTGGTGGATGTGAAAGATAATAAAATTATTTTCCATACCGAAGCGGCAACTGTAAAAAGGAAGTCTAAGCAAAAAGTGGATGCGTGAAGAAGTAATTGATAATTAGTAATTGGTAAAAAGACGAAAGACGGTGCAAGCCTCTTTCGTCTTTTTTTTTCATCCTTTTATTTTCTTTCCCTCCAATGTCCTAATACTCTTTTCATTCATACACGGTATGATCGGTATAGTCTTTTAACAACCAGAGGAGAAAATTATGGAAAATAATGAGCCAGAAAAAAAATCAGGAACCACCGCCATTGTGATTGGAATCGTGGTGTTATTGTGCTGTATCTGTCTGCTTGTGGCGGCTATTATTGGGTATGGTGGGTATTATGCGTTTGCTAAAATTGCCCCAGCCTTAACCGAGATGCCCGCTTTTCTCCCTCCGACAGCGGATAACGCGCCGACAGTTCCATCTGACCTCTTCCGCCCAGATGCCGGTACGATCTCAACTGAAACCATTGAAGCATTGGATCAGTCTGTTGTGCCTGAAAACGACGTGTATGAGTTAGCCTGTCGTTTACAGGGAAAATGCAATATCCCCAAAACTTTGTCCGCGCCTGCCGCGCCTTTGACAGTTGGAACAACGCAAAAGTTTTGGATCACCAACATGGATACAAACGAGAATTCTCAAATCAACGCAACTTTGTTGTACATTACGCCTCTAACTTATTTTTGGGCGGAAGAGGGCGTGGATGTCAACGATGCCGACATGAAAGCCTTGATGGATGAGTTTGATCAAAAGATCATTCCAACTGACCGCGAGTTCTTTGGCAGTGAATGGACGCCTGGCGTGGATGGTGATCCGCATATTTATGTTTTATACGCAGGCGGACTCGGCAGTAATATTGGCGGGTATTTTTCCTCGTCAGATGAATACAATCCGCTGGTGCGCGAATATTCCAATGGGCATGAAGCGTATGTGCTGACAAGCTCTCAGCCGCTGGGCGATGATTATGCCTATAGCACGCTGGCGCATGAATTTGTCCATATGATTCAATGGCCTACAGACCGCAACGATGTATCGTGGCTTAACGAAGGCTTTGCGGAACTCGGCGCGTTCTTGAATGGCTATGATGTTGGCGGCGCGGACTGGTATTATGTCCAATCGCCTGACTTGCAATTAAATGACTGGGCAACCAACGACTCGCCTGATTTTGGATCACATTACGGGCAAAGTTTCCTGTACGTTGCCTATTTCCTTGACCGTTTTGGCGAAGATGCCACAAAAGCGTTGACCGCCAACCCTGAAAATGATCTTGCCAGTGTGGATGATACTCTCAAGACGCTTAATGCCATTGATCCACAAACCGGCAAATTAATAACTGCCGACGATGTGTTCATGGATTGGGCCGCCGCCATGTATTTGCTGGATGAGAATGTGGGAGATGGACGCTACACCTACCACAATTATCCCAATGCCCCTCAGACATCTGCTACGGACACAATTCCCACTTGCCCGCAGGCGGCGTTGACTCGTGATGTTCACCAGTTTGGAATTGACTATATTAATATTTCCTGCGCTGGAGATTACACACTTACCTTTACAGGCTCCACCGCTGTTAACATGCTGCCCGTTGATCCATATTCCGGTTTGTATGCATTTGCAACCAACCTCGGCAACGAATCAGATATGACCCTGACACGCGAGTTTGATTTTACGCAGGTCAATGACCCAATCAAACTTTCATTCCGCACATGGTATGACCTTGAGGAAGATTACGATTATTTATTCCTTGAAGTTTCTGAAGATGGCGAAAACTGGCAGATCATTACCACGCCTTCGGGAACCGGCGAAAACCCATCGGGTAATTCCTACGGCTGGGGCTACAACGGCGCGACCAATTCCTGGATTCAGGAGGAGGTTGATCTTTCACAGTACGCAGGTAAAAAAGTACAGGTGCGCTTTGAATATGTCACAGATGCCGCAGTAACCGGCGAAGGCTTTTTGCTGGATGATGTCTCAGTTGAGGCAGTCAACTATCAGTCTGATTTTGAAGCGGACGATGGCGGCTGGACTGCGGAAGGATTCTCGCGCGTTCAAAATATCATTCCGCAAACCTTCCGTCTGGCGCTGATTACAAAAGATTCAAACGGCAATACGACCGTGCAGGCTATTGACACAGGTTCTGAGCAACTGACAGAGATTCCGCTTTCGTTGAAAGATGGCGAAGAAGCAACTTTGATTGTGACTGGCACAACCCGCTATACTCGAAAAAGCGCAACGTATCAAATTGAAATAAAGTAGATCAACAGTAGGTCACGCTTCAAGCGTGACCTACATTGTTTCGGAGGAAACATGTCCACAGCCGCAAAGTCTGAAATTTTAACTCTCCTGGGAATGGCAAATTATCAAGATGCCGCCGTTGTCAGCCGCCAGATCACCAAAGCCGAGGCGGGCAATGTGACGCTTTTTGCCTTCGATAAAGATCAAGGGTTGAGCGAACATACAGCGCCTTTTGATGCTCTTGTGCATATCCTGGAAGGTGAAGCGCAGATCACCATTTCTGGCAATCCGTTTAATTTGAAAGCCGGCGATGCTATCATTATGCCTGCCAATGAACCGCACGCATTAAAGGCAACTCAAAAATTTAAGATGCTGCTGACCATGATCCGCGCCTAATTAAGAGCAGGGCTCAATTAAGGGCGTAGTTGGTACGCAGATGATGTGAAATAATATCATGTTGCGTATTTCATAAATTTCACAAAACACGCAACATGATGTTTCAACTGAACCGCCTCGTTTATTTCGTCATAAATTGGCAATCCCAATTTAAGTTTCCTGACGTATAATTTCACTATCCTAATATGACAGACTTAAAAAAGACCGCCAGTGATCGAAAAACAATTGCCGTACTCGGCGCGCAATTAAGCCGCGCCTGGGGTTCTGAGTTTATGGCAGGTGTATTGGATTCCGCCAAAACTCAGGATATGAACGTGGTCTATTTTGTTGGGGGAAAACCGGTAGCCCTTGCGGCAACAGAACATGAAGGTCGTTCTTACGGGCTATATGATCTGATCAAGCCAGGTCAATTTGACGGGATTTTACTCGCCGCCGATATTGGGCATGGTCCCTCAGCAGATGATATAAAGAATTTTTGCCGCGTATTTGCCCCCACACCGGTTGCATCTTTTGCAATACAGGCCGAAGGTGTATCTTCGTTTACAGCGGATAATAAAGGCGGAATGCGCGCGATGATCCGCCATTTGATCGAAGTTCATGGCTATAAACGAATCGCATTCATTCGTGGACCTCAGGGGCAATTGGAAGCAGATCAACGGTTTGAGGCTTATCAGCAGGAATTGGAAGCGCACGATATTCGCTTCGACGACCGCATTGTTGTGGAGGGAAATTATTCCCCGGAAAGCGGACGCGCCGCGGTACGCACTTTACTCGATGAGCGTGGACTTCGCATTCAGGCTATTGCCGCATCCAATGATCGTATGGCGTTTGGCGCCATCGAAGTTTTACAACAGCGCGGCATTCAAGTGCCGGATAGTGTTGCTGTGACTGGCTTTGACGATGTGAGCGAATCCCAATCAATGGGCGTTCCGTTGACAACCGTGCATCAATCTTTTACAGAAGCCGGCAGGCTGGCATTTGGCGCATTAATCAATCGTATGAATGGCGAACCTGTGGATGACATCAATATCATGCCCACGCAATTGGTGGTGCGCTGGTCGTGTGGATGTTTGCCCGAAAATATAAAAAGGGCAATCGTGCTTCCAAAAGAGGTAGCCCACACCGGCCGGCTGGAAAATAAGCGCGATGCCGCCATTCGCGCACTGTTTGAGGCGACCGGCATCAAAGAGAATGACAGCGCGCAGGCTCAATATCGCGATGTGTTTGGACGCACATGGGATGTATTTCTTGCAAGCCTGCGCGAAACAGATAAAAGTGATGCATTCCTGAAAATGGTGCAATCCACGGTGGAGGTTTTGCAGCGTCACGAATATGACTCCACCACCTGGCATAACGTTGTCTCCACATTTAGAAAATATGCGCTGGGTGGAATTACAAGCAACACAACCATGTTGCGCGCAGAAAATCTCTTTCAACAGGCGCGTATGTTGGTTGGCGAATTATCACAACGGGCACAAGTATTTCACCGCTTGCAGTTTGAACAACAGGAAGAGGTGTTGAGCAGTTTTGGCTTTTCCATGGCTCCTGCCATGACTCTGGAAGACATTGGAGAGGCGCTTTCCAATCATTTTCCGGCGCTGGGATTAAAACGCTGGTACGTGATGTTCTACAGCGAAGTTAGTACGCCAGGTTCAATTTCCTCTCCGCCACCGGAAAGTTATAGTTTGCTTCTGCAATACGATCAAAATAAATTCCAGATCCCACAGGAAAAATCTTCCATTGCCACCGGACGTTTGGTGCCGCGCGGCAAGACGCCTGAAGATCATCGCTACACTGCCATTGTCATGCCTTTGGCGCTGGCAAGTAATCGCTTTGGGTTTATGTGGGCCGAAATGGGACCGACCGATTGGGATGTGTATGTGCGCTTGAAGAATTTGCTTTCCAGCGCGTTATTACGCACCATGCTCGTACAACAACGCGAACAGGCGCAAATGGAAGTGGAACGGTTGTTGAATGAAGCGCGTGAGCGGGCGGTTGAACTTGCGCGTGCGCGCGATGTCGCTGAAAAGGCCGCATCGCAAAATGCAAAACTATTTGAGTCTGAGCAAGCCCGTCGGCACGGAGCAGAAGCGCTGGCGCGTTCAGCGCGTCAACTTTCTTCATTAACTACGGTCAAAAAACTCCCCCAGCAGATTCTGGAACAGTTACAGCACGTTCTGCCTTACGATCGCGGCATTTTGTTCATGGAAGATGTAAACGGCGCGCCGCGCATCCGCGCGCACCAGGGACTTCCAGCCGAAGCGAATGTCTCAGAATTTTACTTGCGGATCAGCGGCAGGGATTTTTACGAAACCGTTGCCCGTAAAGGTGAAACACTGCTTGTCAGCGATGTAAGCGTTGTAAAAGATTGGTCCCAGCCAGATTGGCTGCCGCGAGATCGATCATGGTTGGGCGTGCCGCTATATTCAAAAGATAAGGTAATTGGCTTGCTGGTCTTAAGCCGTTTGAAGAGCGCATTTACTGACGACGATGGTTTGATCGCAAGCACTTTTGCGATGCAGGCAATTGTCGCTTTGGAAAATGCGCGCCTGTATGACGAAGTAACCGGCATTAATGAAATGATGGAACGTATGGTTTCCCAGCGTGTTGAGGAATTGAACAATGCCTACAACACACTCGCGAAGCACGACAAAAATAAATCTGCATTTATTCAAGTAGCCGCGCACGAACTACGCACTCCGTTGACCGTGATCAAAGGCTATCTGGGCATGTTGCAAGCCGATGTAAATATAAAAAATAATGAGGTGCTGTCTCAAGCCATTGAAGGCGTTCTGCAAGGCACAAACCGACTGCATCAAATTGTAAACAGCATGTTGGATGTGGCGCGGCTGGACAACCAGATTACCAACCCGCATGTTGAGCCTGTAAGTTTAAGTTTGATCCTGCGCCTGATCCACAAGGATTACGTGAAAGACCTCGCTGCTCGCAACCTGACCCTGAACATGGATGAGGCGATAAAAGATATTCCCCCGCTTTTGGCTGACTCTGAACTACTTAAGAAAGCCCTGGATCATGTGATTGTTAATGCCATCAAATTTACACCTGACGGCGGAAAGATTGACATCTCTGCGCTGGTTGTGGATGATGCGCGCCTGGGCAAGTGCGCTGAACTGCGTGTGAAAGATACCGGCATTGGCATTGACGCCGAACATCACAAGATCATTTTTGAGAAATTGTTCCAATTGGGGACTGTGGAGTTGCACTCCTCCAGCCGCACCAACTATAAAGGCGGCGGAGCCGGACTGGGATTGGCCATTGCTTCCGGTATTGTAAAGGCGTTGCAGGGAAATATTTGGGTGGAAAGCAACGGCCACGACGAAGTGAATTTCCTGGGAAGCACGTTTATTATTCGATTACCCCTCGCAAAATAAATGAGAGAGTTTCCCTCAACTCATTTGAAACGTACCTAACATAAAACGCCCCGCAGGTGATAGAGTTCAACCTGCGGGGCGTTTGTATTAACTACGGAGATCACAGAGAAAAAATTCTGGAAAACCTCTGTTTAGCCACCCTCGTTTTTTTCTGATTCCTGTTCCCTTGAAAACCACCTGCCAATTTTCTCGCGCACAGGCGAAAAAATACCAATGTGCATCAGCATTAACCCTGAGATGGTGATCATCAACAGGAAGACGATGAAATCGCCAAACGCATAAATTGCAATTGCGTCCAGCGTGAAAACGTAGCGATAGACAATTACAAACAGATGCAGCACACTGGTGATGAGTAGTGGAATTGCAAACGGACGAAGATCGTGCTCTTCCACAAGCAGGTGCAGACAGAATAAAACAAATAACCCGCCAAGCAGAATCGTCAGGTAGGTTCCAAAGTGCAGGCTGTCATATTCCTGCCCGTAAAGTTTTCGGATGATCTCAATGTAAAGAATATCCACTGCGATTAGGCAGCCCCAGGCGTATATTTTTATAATGAGCGGATAAACCAGATTTCCAAAGCCGCGTATGCTGACCACGCCCATTACCCAGCCGAAGAAAAAAGAAAATCCAAGCACGGCGATTTTTACCAGCATATTATTGGTGTTTTCGAGACCAAACCCAAGAAGATCGAAGATGAGTTTTGTCCCGCCAACCATGGATATGCTCACCGCGGCAAGGCTGACCAGCATCGTCGCAAAACTCAGCAAACCGCGTGTGTCCACCTGGTTTTTACGTGGAGCCGTCTTTCTTTCCTGAACATGGGGGGATGGTTTTTGTGCTTCTGTCATGTTGTATCTCCCAACCTGCATAATGTGAGTTATTTCTTTTTTTCACGGAAATCGTAAATGCCGTCGTTCACTGCCCATTTTGCCAGGCAGTTTGGGCAGTATAAATGATCCTGTTTATCTTCCAGATTTTCGCTTTCGCAATCGGGGCATTTAAATAAATCGATCACAAGAACGGGGAATTCATTTATCTTCCCGCCATCCTTTTTTTCAACCTTTGCTTTTATAAAAACGCTCGGCGTAAATTGCCAGAACGCGCCTGTGGGTTGAAATAATCCGTCCAGCGCGGCGAGAAAACCGGCGGGGAGGGTGCGCTTCAGCAAGCCAAGGCGGAAGTGTGAAACGGTGAGGGTTTTTTCAATGGAGAAGCCCAAATCTCCCAGCCAGTTGCGGATTGCCTTGGGATGAAAATCGAAATTCAATTTTACGAATTCCACAGGCTCCAGCGTGAATGGATTCCAACTCTGTTTGCCGATCCAGTATCGCAAAATGGATTTGAAGTTAAGTTTGTTCGCAAATTCAAGGATAAAAATCGCGCCGGGTTGCAAAACATTTCGTACCTGACTTAATGCCTTGGGCGCGTCTGCCATGTGGTGCAGGGTGCGGATCATGGTGGCGGCGTCAAACTGACGGTCACGGAAGGGGAGGCGGTAAATATCTGCCGCCACGTAGATGTATTTTGGGTTGGCGCGTCCGAGTTTTTCCTGAGCCTGTGCCAGTTGCGTGGTGGAATAATCCAGCACGACGATCCTGTCAAAACCGGCGTAACGCGGCGTGTTGCGTCCTGCGCCTGCGCCGAGTTCGAGCATGAGTTTTCCGCTTTCAGGGAGCATCCTTCTCAGGGCAATGGCTTCGGCGCGGTCTTCATATTCGCGCCCGCCTTGATCCCAAAAGGAGGTTTGGTAGTCTGAGCCTTCGTAATTACAAACGGGGGGGGTAGTCATTAGTCAATTAGCCGCTAGTCGCTAGTTGGCTAGTCGGCTGGTCAATAAGCGACCAGCCGACTAGCTGACCAGTCAACTATCTGCCTATCTCCCCACCGCGCGATAGGTGAAGCCCATTTCCTTCATCACTTTGGGATCGTAAATGTTGCGCCCGTCATAAATGACCGGAGATTTGAGCAAGCCTTTTACTTTTTCAAGATCAAGTTGCTTGAACTCGTTCCATTCGGTGATGACCATTAACGCATCACAACCGTTTGCCAGCGTGTATGAGTCTTTGAACATTTCCACGGCGGCGGGCAGCAGCGGACGGGCTACTTCCATGGCAACCGGATCGTAAACGCGCACAATCGCGCCCGCGTTGATCAACGCCTCGGCAATGTCAATGGATGGCGCGTAGCGCATGTCATCTGTGTTGGGCTTGAATGCCAGTCCGAGCAAGCCGACAATCTTGCCTTTCAAATTTCCACCAAGCATTTTTTCCACATGGGTTACTGCGGTTTTGCGGCGTTCGTTGTTTACTTCCATCACATCATTAAGAATGCGCGGATTAAGTCCCTTTTCTTTTGCCATGAAAGCCAGCGCTTCCACGTCCTTGGGGAAGCACGAACCGCCCCAGCCGAGTCCGGCATCCAAAAAGTGACGTCCAATGCGCGCATCGTAGCCCATGCCCGCGGCTACTTCCTTCACATCCGCGCCGACCAGTTCACACAGGTCTGCCAGTTCGTTCATGAATGAAATCTTTGTGGCTAGGAAGGCGTTGCTGGCATATTTGATCATTTCTGCGGTGCGTAAATCTGTAATGACAATTGGCGCGCGCAAGGGCAAGTGCAGGTGAGCCACTTTATTTGCGGCGTCCTTATCCATCGAGCCGATTACGGTGCGGTGCGGATTCGAAAAGTCGCTGATCGCCGATCCTTCGCGTAAAAATTCGGGGCAGGATACCACCGCAAATTCAACCTGCCCGGGCTGGGCGCTCTTCACAATGTCGGCAACCCAATCTCCGGTGCCAATGGGAACCGTGGATTTGTTGATGATGATCAACGGCGTTGTCATATTTTCCGCAATTGATTTTGCGGCGGCGGCAACGTATTGCAGATCCGCTTCGCCGCTTTCGCCTGAGGGCGTGCCAACTGCGATGAAGGCATATTCGGCGTCTTTCAGCGCTTCTTTGTAGGAGGTTGTGAAGGCGATGCGTCCACTGCTGACGTTGCGCTTCACCAGTTCGTCAAGCCCGGGTTCGTAAATGGGCATGATGCCTTTTTTGAGATTTTCCACCCGTTGTTCATTTACATCCAGCGCAGTCACGCGATTTCCAAGATCGGCAAAACATGCGGCAGTAACAAGTCCGACGTATCCCACGCCGACGACACATATTTGTTTCATAATATTTCCTCTTTGAAATAAGATTTGGTGGGGGTCATTCCATTTGCAAACATCCCGCAGAATATCTGCGGGACGGTTAATCCTTTTATAGAAGGTTAATGTTTATTTACCCAGTATTGTATGGCTTCCACAAGTTCGCCCAGGTCCATGGGCTTGGTGATGTATTCATTGCAGCCTGCGTCCATTGCGCGCTGGCGGTCGCCAGGCAGGGCGTTTGCAGTCAATGCGATCAATGGAATGGCGGCTGTCTGCGCGTCATTTTTGATCAGGCTGGTGGCTGTCCATCCGTCCATTTCGGGCATTGACATGTCCATAATGATCAGGTCTGGTTTTTGCTTTAGCGCCGCGTTTACGCCGTCGCGCCCATTCACCGCCAGAAAAGTTTCATACCCATTCTTTTCCAGGATGAAATGCACAAGTTCATACGTATCCATGTTATCTTCAACAACAAGTATGCGTTCTTTGCTCATGCCGCTAATATACTACGTCTCACGTTTACAGGCAATGAGTATAATTGCAGAAAAATATGAAAATTCTCTTTGTGGCTGACGGTCGTTCCCCCATTTCTCAAAACTGGATTCGTTATTTTGTCGAGCGCGGTGATGATGTTTACCTCGCTTCTACCTTTGCCTGTGAGGTGGATTTTCCCATTAAGCGGCTGGAGTTTACGCCCGTGGCGTTTAGTGCGGTGAAAAGGCAGGGTTCGCGCCCTGGCAGCGGATCGCCCCGCGCCCTGGGGCTGAGAACGCTTATCAGGCAGTGGATCGGTCCCCTGGGCATTTCCCGCTCCGCGATAAAATTACGCGCTTTCATCAAGGAAGTTCAGCCTGACCTTGTTCATGCCTTGCGTGTGCCGTATGAAGGCATGTTGGCGGCTTCGGCTCTTCAAGGTCTTGTTTCTCGTCCCCCGCTTCTTGTTTCCATTTGGGGCAATGACTTTACCCTGCACGCGCCTTCTTCGCCGTTGATGGGCTATTATACGCGCAAGACAATGAAGGCTGCGCGCGCGCTTCACGCCGATTGCGCGCGTGATGTGCGCCTGGCGCGGGTGTGGGGCTTGGGCGTGGATCAACCCACTTTGGTGACCCCCGGTAACGGCGGAATCAGAAGCGATGTTTTTTATCTGCCAAAGGATTTTGTGAAGGAGCCGGTCATTCTTAATCCGCGTGGGTTTCGTGCCTATGTCAAAAATGAGGCTTTCTTCAAGTCTATTCCGCTGGTGCTGGAAAAGCGCAGTGATGCGCGCTTTGTTTTTTCTTCGATGCAGGGTGAGCCGCAGGCGTTGCAGTGGATGAAAGATTTGAAGATCGAAGATGCCGTTCAGTTGAATCCGCCGCTTTCGCACGCGCAAATGGGAGATGTGTTTCGTGCCGCGCAAATCGTCGTTTCGCCGAGTGTTCACGACGGTACGCCAAATTCACTGCTTGAAGGCATGGCTTGCGGATGTTTCCCCGTGGCGGGCGATCTTGAATCGATCCGCGAGTGGATTACGCATGGGCAAAATGGATTGCTGGTTGACCCGAATAACCCGCAAGCCATTGCAGATGCAATTTTGATTGCGCTGGAAAGAGAAGACCTGCGCCATGAAGCCGCAGGTCTCAATGCAAAAATTATCTCTGCGCGGGGCGAATATACGCAGAATATGAAGTTGGCGGGCGAGTTTTACAAGTTGGTAATTGGTAATTGGTAATTACTGCACTTACCCTTCCTTCGGCGCCCGCAAAGTTTCCAGCCGTCCGCGCAATTCAATGCGGCGTGAGTCTGCGGCGTGGCGTACTTCGCTCATGAAGCCCTGTCCGCGCTCGCGCAATTGTCCGCGCAATTTTTCGCCCGAATCAGGCGCCATGAGTAGCGCGATGGTGGAACCAATCAAGCCCCCGACCAAAATTCCAATTAGAAAACCGAACATTCTTCGCATGTGAATTTCTCCTTCACTGAAATTGTTTTTGCTTTGCTGAAAATATTATACTGCTTATTGATAAAAAGACCTCCGAGCTTTTTTAGAATTCGGAGGTCTTGAATATCTACAACTTCTCCAACGCGCTCACCAACTTCTCCAGCACATCGAACCCGCCCTGCCAGAACTTCGCCGAGCGGATATCCACACCGGCTTCGGTCAGTACCTTTTCCGGCGTTTCTGATCCGCCTGCCGAAAGGATTTTCAAATACTTCGGCTTGAAAGATTCACCTTCCGCTTTGAACTGCTGGTAGAGCGAAAGCACCAGCAACTGCCCAAAGGCGTAGGCATACACATAAAACGGGGTGTGATAAATGTGCGGAATACCGACCCATTCCCATTTGAAATCATCGCTCAGGATAATAGAATCGCCGAACTGCTCTTTCAGGTTTTCCATGTACGCGGCGCATAGTTCATCCACCGAGGCGTTCTTTTGAATCATTTCGTGCGCCTGCTTTTCAAACAACGCAAAATATGACTGGCGCATGATGGTGGCGTAGGCGTCATCCATTTGTTTGAAGAGGATGTCGCGCCGCACCGATTCGTCGGTCTCTTCGGTCAGCATTTTATCGATCAGCATCATCTCGGCAAACGTGGATGCGGTCTCAGCCAGCGGGAGCGATGACTGGAACGAGAAGGTGTTGTGATGCGCCGCCAGCATCGAGTGGATGGCGTGACCCAGTTCATGCGCCAGCGTCGCCACCTCGCGCGCCGTGCCCTGATAGTTGATCAGCACCCAGGGAGTCATCTCCGGCAGGACAGACC
>JFJP01005578.1_pt1 | contig 16232 bp, 11 predicted proteins | sample 431651 | NCBI WGS metagenome assembly JFJP01 (sample SAMN02602958, study PRJNA72255) | Microbial mat metagenome, whole genome shotgun sequencing project. | biome: fresh water; feature: sink hole; material: water; isolation source: purple microbial (photo- and chemosynthetic) mats found in... | reverse complement strand
ACGCCGACACAGGCCACCTCCATGATGCCCGGCATTTGTGCCACCACGTCCTCAAGCTCGGTCGGATAGACGTTGAAACCACTGACCAGGATCATGTCCTTTTTGCGATCAACAATTCGGAAATAGCCATTTTCATCCATCACACCGACATCGCCAGTCTTGAAATACCCGTCGCTGGTCATGACCTTGGCAGTTTCGTCAGGCCGCTGCCAATACCCCGCCATGACTTGCGGACCCTTGATGGCGATCTCACCTGGCTCGCCGGGCCCGACCTCCTTGCCATCATCGTCCAGCAATTTGAGCCAGGTGCTGGGCACGGGCACACCGATCGTGCCAGAGTACTCGGTCAGCGTGATCGGGTTGGAAGTGGCGATCGGCGAGGTCTCACTGAGCCCATAGCCCTCACAAATGGCGCATCCGGTTTTCTCGAACCACAGCTTGGCCACCGCACTTTGTACCGCCGTGCCGCCCCCGGCCGATACCACCAGGCTGCGCCAGTCAACAGAGCTGAAATCGGGGTGGTTGGCCAGTGCATTGAACAAGGTGTTGACAGCCGGAAACACATGCACCTGGTGCTTGGCCAGTTCTTTGAGCACGGCAGGAATGTCGCGTGGGTTGGGAATCAGGATCAGCTTGCCACCAATGCGCAAGGACAGCATCATGCCAACGGTGAAGGCAAAAATATGGTACAGCGGCAGCGCGCACACCTCGTTCATCTGCTGCTCAGGCGGGATTTTTTTCAAGGCCGGCTCAAAACACGCGTCAGCCTGCAACAAATTGGCAACCAGATTGCTTTGCAGCAACACCGCGCCTTTTGAGACGCCGGTCGTGCCGCCGGTGTACTGCAGCACCGCAACATCATCTGGCTTGATGCTGACCTTTTTCAGGGTACCGCCACTGGCCGTGGCGATGGCAGCGTTAAAACGCACGGCGCCGGGCAGATTGAACTCGGGCACCATCTTCTTGACGTTGCGCACGACATAATTGACCAACAAACCCTTGAGAAAGCCGAGTTGGTCGCCCATGGCACACAGCACAACATGCTTGACAGGTGTCGCTGCCAGGCACTTCTCCAGCGTGTGGGCAAAGTTCTCCAGAATCACAATGGCCTTGGCGCCCGAATCCTTCAACTGATGCTCAAGCTCGCGCGCGGTGTACAACGGGTTGACGTTGACCAAAGTCAGCCCGGCACGAAGAATGCCGGCGACGGCAATCGGATACTGCAACACATTGGGCATCATCACCGCAACCCGATCTCCCTTGGCCAGCCCCAGGCCCTGCAGATAGATGCCAAAGGTTCGGCTCAGCTCTTCCACCTGCGCGTAGCTGATTTCCTTGCCCATGAAACTGTAGGCTGCACGATTGGCAAACTTCTGGAAGCTCTCTTCCATCATGTCCACCATGGAGGCGTAGCGGGTCACATCAATGTCCGAGGGCACGCCTTCGGGATAGGTTTTCAGCCAGATTCGGTCACTCATGTCGGGGCTCCATAGAAAGTTCGGGTGAGGAATTTTCACACCACTGTCAGCCTGTGTAAGCTGTGTTTTCCCTTAGCAACCCTGAAAAAAATAGGGCATCTGGGCAGGCTTGAAACCTGTTCAGATGCCCAAGCGGTGAGCGGTCGTTCAGAGGTCAGTCGCAGCCTCAAGCCTTGAGCGCGCTCAACACCTCATCGAGCATCTTCTTGGCATCACCAAACAACATGCGGTTGTTTTCTTTGTAGAACAAGGGGTTATCGACACCTGCGTAGCCTGAGGCCATGCTGCGTTTCATCACGATGGAGGTCTTGGCCTTCCAAACCTCAAGCACCGGCATGCCCGCAATCGGACTGGACGGGTCGTCTTGCGCGCTGGGGTTGACGATGTCATTGGCGCCAATCACCATCGCCACGTCGGTGTCCGGGAAGTCGTCGTTGAGTTCGTCCATCTCCAGCACGATGTCGTAAGGCACCTTGGCTTCGGCCAACAGCACATTCATGTGCCCAGGCATGCGGCCTGCCACTGGGTGAATGCCAAAGCGCACGTTGACACCCTTTTCCCTCAGATGTTTCGTGATTTCATACACGGTGTGCTGGGCTTGTGCCACGGCCATGCCGTAACCCGGCACGATGATCACGTTCTTGGACTCACGCAACAGTTCGGCGGTTTCGGCGCCAGAGATAGGCGCCACCTCGCCGACAGGCTGCGCTGCATCGCCTTTCGGGACGGGAGTGCCGCTGCCGGTACCAAACCCCCCTGCAATCACACTGATGAAGCTGCGGTTCATGGCGTTGCACATGATGTAGGACAGGATGGCGCCGCTAGAGCCGACCAGGGCGCCAGTGACGATCAGCAGGTCGTTTGACAGCATGAAGCCAGTGGCCGCAGCCGCCCAACCCGAGTAGCTATTCAGCATGGACACCACCACCGGCATGTCAGCGCCGCCAATGGCCATCACCATGTGAACACCAAACAAAAGCGCAATGATCGTCATGACCAACAGTGGCAACATGCCTTCGGCGACGGTTTGCGCCTGCAGGAACTGCCCACCAAACCAAATCACGATCAACAAGCCTGCCAGGTTCAGCCAGTGCCGCCCAGGCAACAGCAGCGGTGAGCCGCCGATCTTGCCATTGAGCTTGCCAAACGCGATCAGCGAGCCTGAGAAAGTCACGGCGCCGATCAAGATGCCGACATAAATCTCGACTTCGTGAATGGTCTTCTCAGCACCCTGCAGCAGCACCGAATGGTCAATATAGCTGGCAAAACCCACCAGCGCGGCCGCCAAACCCACCAGGCTGTGCATCAATGCCACCAACTCGGGCATTTGGGTCATCTTGACCGTGCGGGCAGCGTAGATGCCGATCGCCGCACCGACTGTCATGGCGCCAATGATCCAGGGAATCCCGGCCGCTGTGACGCGTGGACCAAAAATGGTGGCCAGTACCGCCAGCGCCATGCCGATCATGCCGTACAGGTTGCCGCGCCGGGAAGTTTCCGGATTGGACAACCCACCCAAGCTCAAGATAAACAGAATCGTTGCGCCGATATAAGCAACGGTGGCCAGATTTGCAGACATGAAGCGTCTCCCTTATTTGCGAAACATGGCCAGCATGCGCTGGGTGACGGCAAATCCGCCGAACATATTGATCGTGGTCAACACGATTCCAACCACCGCGAGCCAGCGGATCCACTCATTGGCTGGCAGGTCCCCCGTCAGGGGCGGTGCGATCTGCACCAGTGCGCCAATGGCGATGATGCTGCTGATGGCGTTGGTCACGCTCATCAGTGGTGTGTGCAACGCTGGCGTGACATTCCAGACCACCATGTAGCCCACGAAACAGCCCAGCACAAACACCGTGAAATGCGCAAGAAACGCCGCCGGTGCATTGGCTCCGACAAACCAGAACAACGCTGCAGCCACACCAAACATGAGCGCCAATTTATTGCCGGCCATCGGTGCGCTCGCTGCACCATGCCCGTGACCCTTTTTGGCCGCTGGGGCCACCGACGGCTTGGCCGCTGGGGCGGGCGCCACTGGCAGCTTAGGTGCCGGGGCCGGCCAGGTGATGCTGCCGTCCTTGACAACGGTCAAGCCGCGAATCGCGTCATCCTCCATGTTGACATTGATGACGCCGTCCTTGCTCTTGCACAACTCTTCGGTCAGTCGGAACAGGTTGGTCGCATAGAGGGTCGAGGACTGCTTGGACAGGCGCGAGGCCAGATCGGTATAGCCGACAATGGTCACACCGTGCTTGACTACCGCCTGGCCGGGCTCGGTCAGTTCGCAGTTGCCACCTTGTTCGGCCGCCATGTCCACAATCACGCTGCCCGGGCGCATGGTTTGCACCATTTCGGCCGTGATCAGCTTGGGTGCTGGTTTGCCAGGAATCAGCGCGGTGGTGATGATGATGTCAACCTCTTTGGCCTGCTTGGCATACATCTCGCGTTGCGCTTGCTGGAAACCCTCGCTCATGACCTTGGCGTAACCACCTCCACCCGAGCCCTCTTCCTCGTAATCAACTTTGACGAACTCACCCCCGAGCGACACCACCTGGTCGGCCACTTCGGCACGCGTGTCGTTGGCACGGACGATAGCGCCGAGTCCGGCGGCTGTGCCAATGGCAGCCAGACCCGCCACGCCAGCACCTGCAATAAACACCTTGGCCGGAGGTACTTTGCCCGCCGCCGTGATCTGACCGTTGAAAAAGCGCCCGAAGGCGTTGGCCGCCTCGATGACCGCTCGATAGCCGCTGACACCGGCCATGGAAGTCAGCGCGTCCATTTTTTGCGCCCGACTGAGCATGCGCGGCAAGGCATCAATGGCCAAAACAGTGGCTCCTTTGGAAGCCAATTGCTGCATCAGTTCGGGGTTTTGCGCGGGCCAGATGAAACCAATCAACACGCCACCCTGGCGCATCAGGGCCACTTCGGCCGTGGATGGTGCACGTACCTTGAACACGATGTCTGAATGAGCCCAAAGCTCTGCAGCACTGCCAACAATGGTCGCGCCGGCGGCCAGATAAACCTCGTCACTGAAGTTGGCGGCGACTCCGGCGCCGGATTCGACTGCCACCTTAAAGCCAAGCTTGATCAACTTCTCAACCACTTCAGGGACGGTTGCGACGCGCTTCTCGCCCGCATAAGTCTCTCGCGGGATGCCAATGCACTGGACTGTCTTACTGACGTCTGCAGGGTCGGGTGTCATAGGAGATAAAGGGGAAGACGAGGGAGCGGTGGGCGACGCGCTTGCAGTGGTTGCACCTGTTTGCATGGAGCGACTCCTTGATAGGTCGGAAGACAAAGTAGAAAAACCGCGCAAGCTTACCTCAGTTTGACGCTTGCTCCCGGGCTGTTTCGGCTGCTTTTGATCTGCGTCAACTTTGGCCGACGCCGATGATTTATCGATAATGCCGCGGTATGACACGTTGGAAACCTAACACCACAGTGGCGGCAATCATTGAACAGCAGGGACGATTTCTGCTGGTTCAAGAGCGCACCCCGGAGGGCCTGCGCCTGAACAATCCGGCCGGCCACCTGGACCCGGGAGAGAGCCTGGTTCAAGCCTGCGCGCGCGAAACGCTGGAAGAAACCAGTTACATCTTTGAACCGCAAGCGCTGCTGGGGGTGTACCTGTCGCGCGTGATGCGCGTTGCGTCCGGTGATGCGGGGCAGCAGGAAGTGACCTACCTGCGTTTTGCATTTCGGGGCGCACTGGGCGCGTTGCAATCGGATCGCTCCTTGGATTGCGGCATCGTTCGCACCCTGTGGTTGACTGTCGAAGAGTTGCGTGCCAGCCAAGACCAACATCGCAGTCCGCTGGTGCTACGCTGCGTGGAGGACTATTTGTCAGGTCAACACTGGCCACTGGATATGCTGCACACCGAGCCCTCTGTCTTCGGTGCGGGTCACGAGTTCGGTGTCCACTCATGATGCCGGCGCGCCGCCATCGCGTGGTGGTGGGCCTCAGCGGTGGTGTGGACTCGGCTGTCAGTGCCTGGCTGCTCAAGCAGCAGGGTCACGAAGTGGTTGGCATCTTCATGAAGAATTGGGAAGATGACGATGACACCGGATATTGCTCATCCAACATCGACTTTGTGGACGCCGCAGCCGTTGCCGATGTGATTGGCATCGACATCGAACATGTCAATTTTGCAGCCGATTACAAAGACCGGGTGTTTGCCATTTTCTTGCAGGAATACAGTGCCGGGCGCACGCCCAACCCGGATGTTCTGTGCAACTCTGAAATCAAATTCAAAGCCTTTTTGGACCATGCCTTGCGTCTTGGAGCCGAAAAAATTGCCACCGGCCACTATGCCCGCGTGCGAAACAATTCAGAGAACGGCCGGCATGAGTTGCTCAAAGGGCTGGACCGATCAAAGGACCAAAGCTACTTTTTGCACCGTTTGGACCAGGCGCAGTTGTCCAGCGCCATGTTTCCAGTGGGCGAGTTGCACAAATCCGAGGTGCGGCGCCTGGCCATTGAGGCGGGCTTGCCCAATGCTGCCAAACGCGACTCGACCGGAATCTGCTTCATTGGCGAGAGACCGTTTCGCGATTTTCTCAATCGCTACATCCAGCGCACGCCCGGCCCGATCAAGAACGAGGCGGGGCAGACCATTGGTGAGCACATGGGATTGAGTTTCTACACCCTGGGGCAACGCCAAGGCCTGGGCATTGGCGGGCTGAAGGCCAAAGGGGCCCGGCGCGGTGGCGGTGATCACGCGCCTTGGTTTGTGGCGCGCAAAGAAATCGCTGACAACACCTTGTGGGTGGTCCAGGGGCACAACCACCCCTGGCTTCAGTGTGGGTCATTGCTCGCCGACCATGCCCACTGGATCGCCGGCCAGCCTCCGGCTGCGACCATCCTGGCGGCCAAGACACGGTATCGACAAAGCGACGCCGGTTGCTGCTTGACGCGCACCCACGGCGACGGTTTTCGCCTGGATTTCGAGTCTGCGCAGTGGGCGGTTACCCCTGGCCAGTCGGCCGTGCTTTACCAAGGCGAGGTCTGCCTGGGTGGCGGCATCATTGCCAACCAGCAGGCCGGCTCAGGCGTCAGTTCATCCGAGCCAGCAGCGCCTGCATGTCCTTGAGCATCAACTCCACACCCGCCTTTTGGTCTTCGTCGGGGTGGAAGCAGTGACCCAGTTCCTGCTCCATGAAACACATCGTCATGCGCAGATAGGTGCTGTCCAGCGCCTTACGGACCGCAGAGAATTGCTGCCCGATCTTCAGGCAGCTTTCACCCTCTTCGATCATGCGTTGCACACCACGAATCTGCCCCTCAGCCCGACGCAAACGGTTGAGCACCTCGGTGCGATCGGCTTCATTGGTTAACGCTGGCATGGTGGAACTCTCTGCAGACGATTCGGCAACTGTTGCTTCAGCCTCACGCCGCACAGCCGCCCTGTGACTCTGGCACACCCAACTTTTTCAGGATGATGGCCATCGGACAAAAACCGGTAAACCCGTACTGAAACAGGTTCGCACCAACAAACGCGGTAAAAGCCAGCGCCCAAGGACTGACAAACAGCGGACTGGCTTCAACACCCAGCGCCAGCGACAGCATCACAAAAAAACCAGCAATGACAAAGACATAACGTTGCACAGTCATGTTGAAACCTCCAATCAAAGTTAAAAATCAGCGGTCCACCCGGTTGATACCGAGCAGCCCCAAGACATATTTTTCGTACACCGGCTCTGAGGTGCCCTTCTTGATTTTGCGAATAAAGTACTTTTCAAAGGCAATCTTGGCCAGATGCACCCATTTTCCCTTCTTGAACCAATTCACATTGCGGGGCGGAATTTGCGGCAACGCAACAAAAGCAGCACCCGTATCACCCATGTCAGCAAGGCAAATGGCATTCCAGGTACCCTTGGCTGTAACAGGTTTGCCCGCCAATTCGTCAGCGATATTGTGCGTGATCGCGCCCACCATGCTCTCAATCATGTACCCGGTCTTGGGCGTACCGGTGGCCACCGGCGTCACCTCAACCGGGGGAATGGCCACGCACACCCCGGCGGAGAAAATATTCTTGTACGCCTTGCTGCGCTGGAATTCATCAATCAGCACCATGCCGCGCGGATTGCACAGGTTGGGGACGGCAGCCACTGCATCGACGCCCTTGAAGGCCGGCAGCATCATGGACAACTTGAACCCAACCTCATGTTCTTTGACCAGGTTACCCAGGTCGTCCACCTGTGTGACAAACATCTTGCCTGCCTCAACCTTGGTGGTTTTGGCATTGGTGATCCATTTCATGTCGCGACCGCGCAACTCAGACTCGAGCATGGACTTGCTGTCACCCACGCCACCCAACCCCAGGTGGCCAATATAGGGCTCGCTGGTCACAAAAGTGATTGGCACCTTGTTGCGAATCTTGCGTCGGCGCAGGTCGGTGTCAAGAATCATGGCAAATTCATATGCCGGGCCAAAACAACTTGCTCCCGGCATGGCACCCACCACAATCGGGCCGGGATTTTTGACGAACTCCTCGTAATCGGCAAAAAAATCCAGCGCATGATCTACATGGCAAATCGAGTGCGTGTGCCCACCGCCACCCGACTTGACCGGGCCTGCACCTGCAACTTCGTCAAACGCCAACTTCGGCCCGGTGGTGATGACAAGGTAGTCATAGCCCATCGTCTCCCCATTTGCCAGCGTCAACTTGCTCGCTGGCGCATCAATCTGGGTCACCGCATGCGGCACGAACTGAATGCCCTTGCGCTGCAGGTAAGGAGCCACCTGCAGTGTCACGGCTTCACGCGTGCGCCAGCCCACTGCCACCCAGGGGTTGCTCGGAACAAACTGGAAGTAGTCGGTGTTATTGACGACTGTGACGCGATGCTCTTTGGAAAGGGCTTCGCGCATTTCGTAGGCAGCGGGCAGGCCGCCGATGCCGGCGCCCATGATGACGATGTGAGCCATGTGGTGTCTCCTGTTATAAGAATGAGTCGATTGAAATACTCAGGAAGCGCGAGCCGCAAGTGCTTGCGACTCCATACGACGCTGATACAGCGCGTAATACAGCACCGGGATGACAACCAAGGTCAACACCGTCGAAACCAAAATGCCAAAAATCAGTGAAATGGCCAAACCGTTGAAGATCGGGTCGTCCAGAATGAAAAACGCTCCGATCATCGCGGCCAAACCGGTCAACGCGATCGGCTGTGCCCGCACCGCTGCGGACTGCATCACCGCTTGTTTGAAATCAACCCCTTGCGACACTTGCAACTCGATGAAATCCACCAGCAAAATTGAATTGCGCACGATGATACCCGCCAGGGCAATCATGCCGATCATTGATGTGGCGGTGAATTGCGAGCCCAGCAAGGCGTGCCCAGGCATGACGCCGATGATGGTCAACGGAATCGGCGCCATGATCACCAGGGGGGTGAGGTAACTCCTGAACTGAGCCACCACCAGCAGATAAATCAGTACCAGACCGACTGCGTAGGCCGCACCCATATCGCGAAAAGTCTCATAGGTAATCTGCCACTCGCCGTCCCACTTGATGGCGTATTGCCGGTAGGGATCCGAGGGCTGGTTGATCCAATATTCGCCCAACACGCCGGTGCCAGGTAACGCAGCGGCTTGCAACTTGTCGCGTATGGCAAACAAACCATACAGTGGCGAGTCGAGTTTGCCGGCCATATCGCCAAACACATAACTGACAGGCTGCAGGTCTTTGGTAAACAGCGATTTGTCGATCACACCATGCTCAACCTGCACCAACTCCGACAACGGTACCAACTTGCCATCAGCCGCGCGCACCGACATGGCCAGCACCGAGTCCAGCCCCACCTGCGCCGACAGGGGCAATTGCAGACGCACCGGCACCGGATATTTGGTGTGACCATCGTGCAGGTAGGCCGCATCCGCACCCGACAGCGCCATGGCCGCCGTCTGGGCTATCGCCGCGACAGGGATACCCAGAGATTCCGCACGCTGTCGTCGCACCCGCAGATAGGCGCGTGGCGCATCTTCTTCCAGCGAGGTATCAACACCCACAATATCCGGCGTATCCGTAAACGCTTGCGCCACACGTCGGGCCAGTTGCTGGCGTCCCGCCTCATCCGGGCCATAGACCTCTGCGACCAAGGGCGACATCACAGGTGGACCCGGTGGCACTTCGACCACCTGAACGCGGGCCTGATGCCGCTTGGCAATCGCCTCCAGGGCCGGGCGCAAGCGCTGCGCGATGGCGTGGCTTTGGTCCTGTCGATGCCGCTTGTCAACCAGGTTTACCTGCAAGTCCCCCTGCTCGGCATCGGCGCGCAAGTAGTACTGTCGCACCAACCCGTTGAATGTGATGGGCGAGGCCGTTCCGGCATAGGCCTGCAGGTGCAAAACTTCGGGTTGCTGCGCCAAAAATGCCCCCAGCTCATGCAGCGCCGCAGCCGTATTTTCAAGCGGTGTGCCAGCCGGCATCTCGACCACGACTTGGAACTCGCTCTTGTTGTCAAAGGGCAGCATCTTCAAAACCACCCACTGCACCAGGGCCAAGCCAACCGACAGCAGCAGCGCCACCACCACACCAATCAGCAACAGCCAGCGCTTGCGTGCACTGTCCAGAAAAGGGGTCAACAAGCGAACAAAGAAACGTTGCAAGCGGGCACTCTTGCTGTCTGCTGGTGCCGGCGCATCGCCAGTGGTTTCGGCATGAGGGTGCGAGCGCATCAGTGTCAAGGCCAGCCAAGGCGTGACAGTGAAGGCGATACCCAGCGAGATGGCCATACCCAGGCTGGCGTTGATCGGTATCGGGCTCATATACGGACCCATCAAACCGCTGACAAACGCCATCGGCAACAAGGCGGCTATCACGGTCAGTGTGGCCAAGATGGTGGGGCCACCGACCTCGTCCACCGCTCGCGGAATGATCTGTCGCAGCGTGGCGTGTGGCTCGAGCTGCTGGTGGCGATGGATGTTTTCGACGACCACGATGGCATCATCGACCAAAATACCAATAGAGAAAATCAGTGCAAACAGCGACACCCGGTTCAGGGTAAAACCCCAAGCCCAGGATGCAAACAAGGTGGCCGCCAGGGTCAGTATCACCGCCGCACCAACAATGACCGCCTCGCGACGCCCTAGCGCAAAACCCACCAGCAGAATCACCGAACCGGTGGCAAAGGCCAGTTTTTGTATCAGTTTGTTGGCCTTCTCGGCGGCTGTCTCACCATAGTTGCGGGTGATTGTGGTCTTCACGTTGCCCGGAATGACGGTATTTTGCAATTCTGCAATGCGCCGGCTGACTGCGCTAGCCACCTCCACGGCATTGGTGCCAGGCTTTTTGGTGACAGTGACCGTGAGTGCCGGGTACACCCCACCGACGCTGGCCCCACTGGCAACCAGTGCCTCGTTGTCAGTGCCGGCCGCACTGCCCGGTGTAAACCAAACGTAGCGTTGGGGTAGCTGAGCACCGGTCTCGATGCGGGCGACTTCGCGCAAAAAAACGGGGGCTCCCTGACTCACGCCCACCACCAGGTCCCCCACATCTTCTTCGTTGCGCAAAAACTCACCGGTTTCCACCTTCAGCATCTGTCCGGCCCCGGGAGCGCCCTGAATCACCGAACCAGACGGCATGCTGACGTTGGCCCCGGCCAACTGACTCTTTAACGACAACAGATCGACGCCACGCTCACGCAATCGCACCGGGTCCAGCCACACCTGCACAGCCCGCGCCGGGCCACCCAGGGTTTGTACCTCGCGTGTACCAGGCACACGCTTGAGCTCGGCCTCCATGGCGTGCGCCACCCGCTCAAGGTCAACCCCGGCAAGCGCCTGTGGACTCCATAATGTCAGCGCCAACACCGGCACGTCATCGATACCCTTGGGCTTGACGATAGGCGCCAGAGTGCCCAGATCACGCGGCAGCCAGTCCTGATTGGCGTTCAACACATCGTACAGGCGCACCAGTGCCTCGGTGCGCGGCACCCCCACTTTGAACTGCACCGTCATGATCGCCATGCCCGGACGGGCCACCGAATAGGTGTGCTCAATGCCGGCAATCTGGCTCAGAACCTGCTCCGCAGGGCGGGCCACCATGTTGTGCACATCTTCGCTGCTGGCGCCCGGAAACGGGATCAGCACATTGGCCATGGTCACGTTGATCTGCGGCTCCTCTTCGCGCGGGGTCACGGCGACGGCAAACAGGCCCAGCAGCAATGCCACCAGCGCCAACAGCGGGGTCAGCGCATTCAGCTTGAAAGTGCGCGCCAGGCGTCCGGAGACGCCAAGTGGTTTGGTCTCTTGCATAAACAAACCTCAGCGGGTGGCCGGTGTCGGTGCCGCCATCCGGGCACCTTGCAAGCCCGCGCGCACCGGGTCCAGCGCCACCTGGTCGTTGGCATGCAAACCCGCCAACACCTCGCGGCCCTGGTCGGCATGGTCAGCACCCAAACGCACCGCTTTGAGCACAAAACCCTGGCCAGCTACCACATACACCGCCGTCAGCTCACCACGATGCAACACCGCCTGCGTCGGCACCAGCAGTCGCTGCGCCTGGCCGGACGCAAACCGAACCCGTACCTGCTGTCCCGGAAAAACACCCTGACTTTGGCCGGGGGGCAAATCCAGCCGCCATTCGACGGTTTGCGAAACCGCATCGGCGTTCGGGATGAACTGAACCTTGCCCGGCTCAATCCACTGCAATCCGCCATCCGGGCCCGTGACCTGCACTTGCACGCGTTGCCCAGCAGCACCCAGCAGCCGCGATCGCGACACCGGTACCTGCACCACCACACGCATGGCGCCTGGCGCATACAGGGTCAGCAGGGGCTTGCCTGGCTGCGCCAAATCGCCGATATCGACCAGGGTCTGCTGCACCCAGCCGTCAAAAGGCGCGGAGATCCGGGTAAAACCCTGGGACAGCGCAGCTTGCGCCACCCCCGCCTGAGCCTGCTCGTGCACCGCTTGCGCTGACTTGAACCTGGCTTGGGCATCGTCCATGGCAGCGCTGCTGACAAAGCCCTGGCGCAACAATTCTTGCGTGCGCTCATAGCTGGCTTGCGCCTGGCGCACTTCAGCGCTCGCTTGCGCGACCTGGGCCTGGCTGCGTTGCACACCGGTCCGTGCTTCACTGTCATCGATGCTGGCAAGCACTTGCCCGGACCGAACCCGCTCGCCAGCCTTGACCGCCAGCGACAGCACGCGCCCGCTTGTTTGCGCCGAAACCGTGCTTTGCTTCACGGCCTGAATCACCCCGTCCATCTCGAACCCCTGTCCGACAGACTTCAAACTCAGCGTTGCCACCGGAACACTGACGTCTTGCTGCGCCAGTGCCGCGTGCGCGCCCATCAAGGCCAAGCCCAGCCACAGAGCACTGTGCCGCAGGGGACGAAAGAAAACAGGCAGAGACGAAAAACGCACCATAGGACTCCCGAAGAAATACGGGTAGGGAGTATATGAAAATTCACCGCCACCCGCAGCCAGGCGATAAAAAGCCACAGTTTGCCTGAAACCTGCGGCGCCGATGCGGCTGAGGTCGCGCGCGCACCGCAAACACGGGGTTTGCAAGGCTAGGTTTACAAATCAAAAAAGTTTGGGTCTAAAACGGAATGTCGTCATCCATGCCGTCAAACGGCCCCGCGCCGCCCCCTGGCGACGGCACCGCGGAGGCCGGCGCCGCCATTGGGCGCGGCGGCGCAGCGCTGCGTGGTGCAGCAGGCGCCCGGTTGGCATAAGCCCCCTGGCCACCCCCGCCGTCAAAGCTGTTGTCATCGCTGGCTGGCCCGCCCATGCCCTGGCGGCTCCCTAGCATCTTCATTTCATCGGCGCGAATGTCCGTGCTGTAGCGCTCAATGCCGTCCTTGTCGGTCCATTTGCGGGTGCGCAGACTGCCCTCGACATACACCTGTGATCCTTTGCGCAGGTACTGCTCAACGATTTCAGCCAGACGGCCGTTAAAAACGACACGATGCCACTCGGTGGCCTCCCTCGGCTCGTTGGTCTGCTTGTCTTTCCACTTGTCGGTGGTGGCAATCGTCACATTGGCGACCCGGTCGCCACTGGGAAACGTACGCACCTCGGGGTCGCGCCCCAGATTGCCAACCAAAATCACCTTGTTTACCGATGCCATTGCTGCGCCCCTTGTCAAAAGAGCCAGTTTATACGGCTTTACACCTTTGGCGCCGTGCTTGCCACGACCGGCATCGGCCAGGCCAACAGCAGCCACAGCGCACTCAGCGCCGCACAGGCCAGGAACAGCGCGGGTGCTCCACCAAGCTTCACCAGCCAACCTCCGCCCAGTCCGCCGGCAAACAACCCAAGCGACTGCAAGGTGCCATACACCCCCATGGCAGCGCCACGCGCATGGGCCGGCGCTTGCCGAGACACCATGCTGGGCTGACTGGCCTCCAGCACGTTAAAGGCGTAAAAAAACACAAACAGCAGCGCTGCCAACACACCCAGCCCAGGTGCACGGTCCAACATCTGCCAAAGCGCCAGTTGCACCAGCACCAACATGCCAACCGACCCCAGGAAGACCGCCCGCAGGTAGCCCAGACGCTCCAACCGGAACAAGCTGGCGCCCATCACGACAAACGCGCCCAACACCGCCGGCAGGTACACCTGCCAATGCTGGGCACGCGCCAAACCGGCCTGTTCCAGCATGCCCGGCAGCGCCAGCCACATGGCCAACTGCACCGCGTGCAACACAAACACCCCCAGGTTCAGACGCAGCAGCGCGGTGCTGCGCAGCACGTCCAGCAGCGCCCCACGCGGCACATTCTTGTGCTGCAGTGGCTCCGGCGGAGTCCACCAGACAACCACCCCGATGCCGCCCAGCGCCAACAGCGCAGTCAACCAAAAAATGCCAGACAACCCGACCCATGCTGCCAGAACCGGCGCCAACACCAGCGACAGCGCAAACATCAGGCCGATGCTGACACCGACCAGCGCCATCGATTTTGTGCGCACCTCGTCACGCGTCTGGTCGGCCAGCAGCGCCGTGACCGCAGCCGATACCGCGCCAGCACCCTGAACGGCGCGCCCCACCGCCAGCCAGACCAGCGATGGCGCCAGTGCGGCCAGCAAGCTGCCGGCCGCAAACACGAGCAGGCCAAACACGATCACCGGCTTGCGCCCCAGACGGTCCGAGGCCAGGCCATACAAAAACTGCAACAGGGCCTGGCTCAGCCCGTAGATACCCATGGTCAGGCCCACCAGTGCAGCGTCGTTGCCACCCGGGTACTGTCGCGCCTCGATGGCAAACACCGGCAAAATCAGAAACAGACCCAACATGCGCAGCCCAAAAATGGACGCCAGAGACAGGCTGGCCCGCAACTCGACCGCCTGCATCCTGGAAGGTGCAGAAACGCCTGAGCGATCCAGCGAAACATTTACTTGGGACAAAACGGCCTCTCCGAAAGCACAAGCCTGAATTGTCCCCGATTGATCACGCCGGCGCCTTGACTATCATCCGGGCTTGTCGCCGCAGTTCCGGCGCCGATTCATTTTTTGAGCACTGAAGGCATTGAACACCCCCGACCCTGGCGCCTACCTGGCGCACACCCTGCAGCGCCCGTGCATCAGCATCCGCGGCGCGCGCACGCACAACCTGAAGAACATTGACCTCGACATCCCGCGCAACCAGTTGGTGGTCATCACCGGCCTGAGCGGCTCGGGCAAGTCCAGTTTGGCCTTTGACACGCTGTACGCCGAAGGCCAGCGTCGCTATGTCGAAAGTCTGTCCACTTACGCGCGCCAGTTCCTGCAGTTGATGGACAAACCCGACGTCGATGTGATCGAGGGCTTGTCACCTGCAATCTCGATCGAGCAAAAGGCCACCAGCCACAACCCCCGCTCAACCGTCGGGACGGTGACCGAAATTCACGATTACCTGCGCTTGCTGTTTGCCCGCGCCGGCACCCCCTATTGCCCCGAGCACGGCATGCCGCTGCAGGCGCAAACGGTCAGCCAGATGGTCGATACGGTGCTGGCCTTGCCGTCAGACACGCGCCTGATGATCCTGGCGCCACTGGCGCGTGAACGCAAGGGCGAATTCCTCGATGTGTTTGCCGATTTGCAAGCCCAGGGCTATGTGCGCTTTCGCATCAACGGTCAGGCGTTTGAGGCAGAACAGTTGCCAACGCTGAAAAAAACCGAGAAGCACGACATCGACGTGGTGATTGACCGCATCAAGGTCCGCCATGCGCCGGTAGCCAACGCCAGCCCAACCCCGAGCGCGACGCCAGATGCCGCCGCGCCAGCCGCCCATGCGGATTTCGCCGCACTCAAGCAACGCCTGGCCGAGAGTTTCGAGGCCGCCCTGAGACTCGCCAATGGGCGCGCCATTGCCGTCGAACTTGATAGCATTCAGCACAATCAGGACAAGGGCCACAAGCCAAAAGAGCACTTGTTTAATGCCAAGTTTGCGTGTCCGGTATGCAGCTATTCGATTGCCGAACTGGAGCCACGCCTGTTCTCTTTCAACTCACCCACTGGAGCCTGTCCGAGTTGCGACGGGCTGGGCCAGCAAGACTTTTTCGACCCGGCCCGGGTGGTGGCCTTCCCGTCCCTGAGCCTGGCCAGCGGCGCCATCAAAGGCTGGGATCGACGCAATGCCTACTACTTTGCGATGCTGGAGAGCCTGGCTGCGCACTACAAATTTGATATCAATCAGCCGTTTGAGGACTTGCCTGAAGCTGTCAAACACGTTCTGTTGCACGGGTCTGACGCAGACGAAATCAAGTTTTTTTACACCATGGAGTCGGGCCAAAGTGCTGGCAAGCGCGTCAGCAAGAAGCATC
>JFJP01002027.1_pt1 | contig 16232 bp, 15 predicted proteins | sample 431651 | NCBI WGS metagenome assembly JFJP01 (sample SAMN02602958, study PRJNA72255) | Microbial mat metagenome, whole genome shotgun sequencing project. | biome: fresh water; feature: sink hole; material: water; isolation source: purple microbial (photo- and chemosynthetic) mats found in... | reverse complement strand
CGCCAGGTCGTCGATGAAGACGGCGCCTTTGGCACGCAGGTCGTCGCAGACAAACTTGTTGTGTACGACTTCGTGACGGACGTAAATCGGCGCGCCGAATTTTTCGATGGCGCGTTCAACGATGGCGATGGCGCGTTCGACACCGGCGCAGAAGCCGCGCGGGTTGGCAAGAAGGATTTGCATGGTTTTCGGTTTCGTTGATTTCGGCGGATCGAGTAGGCAGTTATGCTGAAATGAACTGAGGAACCGTCATTCCGGGTCAAGCCCGGAATGACGAAGCTTGGTGTCTATTTGTTTTAACACGAACAATTACTGCTTTGAAGCGTCGTGACTCGTTTCGACCGTGTTGCTGGCAACAGGTTTCGTCGCGAATTGATCCCAGACCAGGAGAATGGCGCCAAGGGTGATTGCCGAGTCGGCAACGTTGAACGCAGGCCAGTAGTAGCCCGCCACGTGCCACTGGATGAAATCGACCACCGCGCCGAAACGGATGCGGTCGATGACGTTGCCCAGCGCACCGCCGAGAATCATCGTGAGCGCCAGCGAGAGCCGGAATTCACCGACATGGCGGCGCAGCAGGGTGACGATCCAGCCCGAGACACCGAGCGCCAGCACGGTGAAGAACCAGCGCTGCCAGCCACCGGCGTCGGACAGGAAACTGAAGGCGGCACCGGGGTTGAAGGTCAGCACCCAGTTGAAAAATGGCGCCACGTAGCGCGAATCACCGGGTTGAAGCACACCGAGAACCAGCCATTTGCTGGTCTGATCGAGAAAGATGATCGCGCCGGCCAGCCAAAGCCAGGATTTGATATTACGCGCAGGCACGTGATTCGCCCTCGCCATGCAGGTTGCTCACGCAACGGCCACAGATTTCCGGATGCTTGGCATCGGTACCGACGTCCTCGCGCACATGCCAGCAACGCTCGCATTTGGCGTGACTGAGCGCTGAGCATTCAAGCTTCTCCTCTGCACTGCGAACGAGGCTGGTCTTCGAGCAGATAAGGACAAAACGCAGGTCGTCGCCAAGCGAGGCGAGGATGTCGTGCTTTTCGCCATCGGCGTGAATCTGCACTTCGGCTTGCAGCGACGAGCCGATTTTGCCGGCGACGCGGAGTTCTTCAAGGGCACGCGTTACATCGGCGCGGTAGCCGCGAATCTTGGTCCATTTGTCGAGCAACACGGCTTCGTCAGCGACGGCCGGCAGCGCTTGCCAGGTTTCCAGCATGATTGACTGTTTAGTGCTGCTGATCGTTTGCCAGACTTCCTCGGCGGTAAACGAGAGGATCGGTGCCATCAGCTTCACGAAGGTCTGCGTGATGTGCCACAGCGCGCTTTGTGCCGAACGGCGTGCCTTGGAGTCGACAGCGGTGGTGTACAAACGGTCCTTGAGAATGTCGAGGTAGAAACCGCCGAGGTCTTCCGAGCAGAAGCTTTGCAGCGCCTGCACGACGCGGTGGAACTCGTATTTGCCGTAGTCGGCTTCGCACTGGACCTGCATCTGCCGCGTCATGGCCATTGCGTAGCGGTCGATTTCAAGCCATTGCTCGGGCGGCGACAAATCCTTGCCAGCATCGAAATCCGAGGTGTTGGCGAGCAGGAAGCGCAGCGTATTGCGGATGCGGCGATAGGATTCGACCACGCGCTTGAGGATTTCGTCCGAAATGTTGAGTTCGCCCGAGTAGTCGGTGGCGGCGGTCCACAGGCGCAGGATGTCGGCGCCAAGCGTGTCGGAAATCTTTTGCGGAGCGATGACGTTGCCTTTTGACTTGGACATCTTCATGCCTTTGCCGTCGACCACGAAGCCATGCGTCAGCAGCGCTTTGAACGGGGCGCGGCCGTCGATGGCACAGCCAGTCAGCAATGAACTCTGGAACCAGCCGCGATGCTGGTCGGAGCCTTCGAGGTAAAGATCGGCCGGATAGTTGAGCTGGGCCTGATGTGAACCGCGCAGCACGCTGGAGTGCGTCACACCGGAGTCGAACCATACGTCCAGTGTGTCGCTCATCTTGCGGTAGTGCGCGGTTTCGTCGCCCAATAGTTCTTTGGGATCGAGCGAGAACCAGGCTTCGATGCCCGCCTTCTCAACGCGCAGGGCGACTTCTTCGATCAGTTGCGGGGTGCGCGGATGCAGCGCGCCAGTTTCCTTGTGCAGGAAGAAGGGGATTGGCACGCCCCAGTTGCGCTGGCGCGAAACGCACCAGTCCGGGCGGGTCTTCATCATGGCTTCAAGACGGGCGCGACCCCAGGCCGGGAAGAACTGCGTTTCATCGACGGCACGTTCGGCGATCCAGCGCAGCGTGGCCGAATCTTCCTTGTCCTTGTGATCCATGCCGATGAACCATTGCGTGGTGGCGCGGAAGATGATCGGCGTTTTGTGGCGCCAGCAGTGCGGGTAGCTGTGCGTGATGCGTTCCTGCTTGAGCAGACGGCCCTTGACTTCGAGTTCCTGCAGGACCAGCGGATTGGCTTCCCAGACGGTTTTCCCGGCCAGCGGCGAGACCGACATGGCGGGCGTATTGGCGAGGAACTTGCCATCGTCGCCAACCGGGTTAACCACCGGCAGACCATAGACCTTGCCGATCTGGTAGTCGTCGGCGCCGTGCGCCGGGGCGGTATGTACGAGGCCGGTACCGGCTTCGAGGGTGACGTGCGTGCCGCAGATGATGGAAACGTCGCGTTCCTGAAAAGGATGCTTGAGCAGCACGTGTTCGAGTGACTTACCCTTGGTGGAGCCGATGACCGTGCCTTCCAGACCGTAGCGCTTGAGGCAGGCGTCGGCCAGTTCGCGCACGAGAATCAGCGAGCCCTTGGGGGTGTCGATCAGGTCGTAGTTGAAATCGGGGTGAGCACTAACTGCTTCGTTGGCTGGCAGGGTCCATGGCGTCGTTGTCCAGATCACGGCAAATGCCGGGGCGCGCAGATGGGTCAGGCCGAAAGCCTTGGCGACTTTTTCGGCATGGTTGGGATGTACTTCGAACGCGACGTCGATGGCTGGGGAGTTCTTGTCCTCGTGTTCGACTTCGGCCTCAGCGAGTGCCGAGCCACAATCCAGACACCAGTTGACCGGCTTCAGGCCCTGATAGAGGTAGCCCTTTTCCAGAATCTTGCCAAGTGAGCGGATCTCGTCGGCTTCGGTCTTGAAGGCCATCGTCAGATAGGGGTTGTCCCATTCGCCGAGAACGCCGAGGCGGATGAAGTCCTTTTTCTGGCGCTCGACCTGTTCACCGGCAAAGGCGCGGGACAGCGCGCGTACCTTGTCGCCGGCGATGTGCTTGCCGTGCAGCTTCTCGATCTGGTGTTCGATCGGCAGGCCGTGGCAGTCCCAGCCGGGAACGTAGGGCGCATCATAACCGGCCAGCGTCTTGGAGCGGACGATGATGTCCTTGAGAATTTTATTGACCGCGTGGCCGATGTGGATGTCACCGTTGGCGTAAGGCGGTCCGTCGTGCAGCACGAAAAGCGGACGCCCCTTCGACGCCTCGCGAATCTGCTCATAGAGCTTTTTTTCCTGCCAGGCCGCAACCCATAGCGGCTCGCGCTTGGCGAGGTCGCCGCGCATCGGGAAGGGCGTGTCGGTAAGGTTAAGTGTGTTTTTGTAGTCAGCCATTTATGAAAATCCACCACAGAGGCACAGAGGCACAGAGGAAACGCAGAGAAAATCAAAATCCATTTGCGATTCGCTTGATGCCTTTATGCAGTACTTCAACGTTAAAATTAATAAGTAAGCCAAGTCGCTTATCCGTGAGTTTAAGGTAAGTTAAAACTTGGGCGGAATGAATGGGCAATAATTGTTCTACCGCCTTGCTCTCAATCACTACAGTGTCTTCGACAATGAAATCAAGCCGGTAGGCGTTTTCTACCATGATACTTTTGTAGCGAAGCGGGATCGATACCTCGCGAATGGCATTCAGGCCGCAATTCTTTAACTCAATCGCTAAGCATTCTGAATAAGCATTTTCAAGTAAACCTGGCCCCAGTTCGCGATGGACGCGAATGGCCGCTCCAATCACACTTTCAGTCAGAGCATTTAGTTCTTCGACTGTCTTTCTCTGCGTCACCTCTGTGCCTCTGTGCCTCTGTGGTGGAAGTAATCTTTCCCTTCCGCAACATCTTTCGCAATCTGTGCTTTCAGCGCGTCGAAGTTGGGGAATTTCATTTCGTTGCGCAGCTTGTGCAGGAAGCGGACGTTGAGATGAGTGCCGTAGATGTCGCGGGCGAAGTCGAACAAGTGAATTTCGAGAAGCGGCTGCATTGTCTGGTTGATACTCGGGCGGAAACCGAGATTGGCCACGCCTTTGAGCGTGAGGCCGTCAATACCTCTGACTTCGACGGCAAAGACGCCCAAGAGCGGTGGCCGATCATGCTTGATGCGGATATTGGCCGTGGCGAACCCGAGCTGGCGACCGACCTTGTCGCCATGAACGACGCGGCCATCGATCGAGTAGGGGCGGCCGAGAAGTTCAGCAGCGCGGTCCAGTCGCCCACTGGCCAGTGCGTTACGTACAGCAGAGCTCGATGCGCGTTCGCCTTCAAGCGTGACGCAGCCCATGGCTTCGACCTGAAAACCGAAATTTTCTCCGGCCTCGCGCAGCATGGAAAAGTTGCCGCGACGGCCGGCACCGAAGCAGAAATCGTCGCCGATCATCAGGTGTTTGATACGTGCGCTTTTGACGAGGATACGTTCGATGAATTCTTCGGCCGAAAGCGCTGCAAAGCGCGCATTGAAGTGGCAGACATACGCCAGTTCAACGCCTTCGTCGGCGATTAGTTCGAGCTTTTCGCGCAGCGTCGACAGGCGGGCTGGTGCCGTTTCCGGCGAAAAGAACTCACGTGGATGCGGTTCGAAGGTGAGCGCCGCCGGCAGCAGGTTTTCTCGGGTCGCCGTCTCTTTCAGGCGGACAAGCAACGCGCGATGGCCAAGGTGAACGCCATCAAAATTACCGATGGTAAGCACCGTTGCGCTGGGCGCTGTTTGCGAGAAGCCGCGATATACAAGCATTGGAATGAGTTGCCTGGGAGAAAACGGAAAAGGGCTGAATTATAACGGTTTTTGGGGTGCTTTTTTAACGTGGCGAGATCAACGGGAGGGTTATCGCTTCAAGAAACTTAACGTCCACCGCAAAGGCGCAAAGAAGAAAAGTGATCGCAAAGATAGGAGCTGGACTTTGCAATTATTGCTTCGGCCCGCAAAAGCATGAAGTCGTCACCCCGGCGAAATTCCTGGGTCCGGTAGGTGAATCCTAGCCAGTACTGGATACCGGGCGCTGCATTCCCTTCGGTCACCTTCGGCGGTGTGACGGGAATTTCTTACTTCATCGGGCCGAAGCAATAATTGTATTTCTTTGCGTTACCTTTGCTTTTCCTTTGCGCCTTTGCGGTGGATTGTCGGCGAATGCAATGGCCTGCAAGGCATATGATTCGCCATTCTTCAGCATCAATGCCGTGGAAGCCAATGTTTATGAGGGTCTCGGAGCATGCACGGGGGGAATGCCGTATTTGTTGGCCTGCAGGCCATTCGTTTCCGAGCAACAAGATCCGCCCACAATGGAACTGACTTATACTCTTTGCCGTCAGAGGGCGCGGGCGGGACCTGGCCCTCTTTTCTTTCCGGGATGTGGAACTGGGCACCAATGAGTCAAGCGAATTGCTATCACTGCGGGTTGCCGGTTCCGGTCGATGTCGAGTTGTCGGTAGTCATTGATGCCAAACCGCAACCGATGTGCTGCATTGGTTGTCAGGCAGTTGCCCAGGCGATTGTCGATAACGGTCTGGCCGACTACTACCGCAATCGCGATGCCTTGCCTGACTCGCAGCGCGAGGCCTTGCCGTCCATTCTCGATGGACTGAAGCTCTATGACCATGTGGATTTTCAGCAGAGCTTCGTGCGCAAACTGGGCGAATCGGAGCGCGAGGCGTCGCTGATCATCGAGGGCATCACCTGCGCGGCGTGTATCTGGCTTAACGAGCAGCACGTGGCAAAGCTCCCCGGCGTGATCGGCGTCGAGATCAACTTCGCGACGCGGCGCGCCAGGGTGCGCTGGGATGAAACCCGGATAAAGTTTTCCGATATTCTGGCGGCCATCGCCGCCATTGGCTATCGCGCCCATCCTTACGATGTGGCGAAGCACGAGGAGTTGGCACGCAAGGAGCGGCGCAGCGCCTTGTGGAGGGTGTTCGTGGCCGGTTTCGGCATGATGCAGGTGATGATGTACGCCGTCCCGGTCTATGTTGCTGGCGTGGGCGATATGGCGCCGGATATTGAATCGCTGTTGCGCTGGGCAAGCATGTTGTTGACCATTCCCGTGGTGCTTTATTCGGCGGCGCCTTTCTTCCGTGGCGCCTGGCGCGACCTCCGGTTGCGTCGGGTCGGTATGGATGTGCCGGTCGCGCTGGGCGTTGGCGCTGCCTTTACTGCCAGCGTTTGGGCGACCTTGACGGCGTCCGGCGAAGTCTATTTCGATTCAGTGACCATGTTTGTTTTCTTCCTGCTTGGCGGGCGTTTTCTTGAGATGACGGCCCGGCAACGTGCCGTGAGTGTGACTGAAGCGCTGGCCCGGCTGATGCCCGCACTTGCTGCGCGCGTAGTTGGCTACCCCCAGGATCGTTCCTTAGAGCAGATCATGGCGGTTGAATTGCGTCCTGGCGATGTCGTGCTGGTCAAGCCCGGCGAGACTATTCCGGCCGACGGCCATGTTATCGAGGGCGTAAGTTGCGCCAACGAAGCGCTGCTGAGCGGCGAAAGCGCGCCCGTTGCCAAGCAACCGGGATCGGTAGTTACCGGCGGTGCCGTGAATGTGGAAAGCCCTTTGTTCATCAAGGTTGAGCAGGTCGGTGAAGCGACGCGACTATCGGCGATCATCCGCCTGATGGAGCGCGCGGCAATGGAAAAACCGCGCATCGTGGAAATGGCCGACCGCATTGCCGGCCGTTTCATTCTGGCGCTATTGCTTGTTGCCGCAGCCGTGGCGATTGCGTGGTACTTCATTGACCCGGCGAAGGCCCTGTGGATCACGGTGTCTGTGCTGGTAGTGACGTGTCCGTGCGCCTTGTCGCTGGCCACACCGGTGGCGCTGACTGTCGCCAGCGGCGCCATGGCGCGTGCCGGTCTGCTGGTGACGCGCAGTCACGCCGTAGAAACGCTGGCACGAGCTACGCATTTTGTCTTCGACAAGACTGGAACACTGACCACCGGGCAGATGAAATTGTTGGAGATACTGCCGCTGGGGCCGCTTGATCGGGGCGCGTGTCTGGCACTCGCTGCCGCCATTGAGCAAACGTCTGAGCATCCGATTGGGGTGGCGTTGCGCGCGGTAGCGGCGGAGCTTGTCCTGCCTGTTCTGGCCGAAGTGTCCAATGAGCCGGGCTGCGGGATGGAGGCGCTCCATCGCGGGTACCCGGCTCGTATCGGGCGTCCGGACTATGTGTCTGCGCTGTTCGGCCAGCTCTTGCCTGAATCGGCGCTTTCTTTTGTTGCGAGCGGCGATACCGTGATTGCGCTGGGCGATGATACGGGCTGGCTGGCGCTGTTTCGCTTCGGAGACGAAATCCGGCCGCAGGCCGGCGCGATGATTGCCAAACTGCGTGCCGATGGGCGGCAGGTCTCCCTGCTCTCCGGTGACGCAGCGCCCGTCGTCTTCAAGGTGGCGAAGGCGCTGGGTATTGAAGAGGTCGAAGCGGGCGTTTCGCCGCAGGGAAAACACGACTATGTCAGCCGCCTGCAGGCGGGTGGGGCCATCGTGGCGATGGTTGGCGACGGGGTCAATGATGCCCCGGTGCTGGCCCAGGCGCAGGTCTCGATTGCCATGGGCGGGGGCTCGCAGCTGGCGCGAACTCAGGCCGATCTGATCCTGCTGTCGGAAAATCTCGATCATCTGTGCCAGGGCTTTTTTGTCGCGCGCCGCTCGCTGCGCATTATCAGGCAGAACCTGGCGTGGTCTTTCGTCTACAACTTCATTGCGCTCCCGTTGGCGATGGTTGGTTTCGTCACGCCGTGGATGGCTGGTATCGGGATGTCGGGCAGTTCGCTGCTGGTGGTACTCAATTCATTGCGCTTGCAACAACGCGGGGAACTTTGATGGAAATCATGTATCTCCTGATACCCGTTTCGATTGTTCTGGTGTTTCTTATCGGCGCGCTGTTCTGGTGGTCCTTGCGCAGCGGGCAGTACGATGACCTTGAAGGGCCGGGATACCGCGTGTTGATGGACAAGGACGGGCCGGAGAAAAAGCAAGGAGAAGGATCGTCAGAGGGCGGATCTGAGGCGTCGCGTTCACAATAATAAACACGTTATGCTGAGGTGAATTTTCGGGTTTATGAGAAGCCCCCTCGCGGAAAATGCTGATGGATTTTTTGCGCTCCTTGCCCTATTGTAAATGCTGGATTCCAACGGTTGCGCAATGTATCGATCAAGCAGTTCTTGCTCACTGCGCAAGTAGTGATTGAATGAACTAGCAAAAAATGTGTAATTCAATCTGACTTGATCTATATCAAAAATTTGTTTTGTGGTTAAAATAACATCGTTAGCGATGCGGTTTCAGGGGCGCTTAAAAGCGGCTTGGTTTGTATCTGGTGTTCTCAATAAAAAGCGAGGTGGGTCCATGTCGGAAACTCAATCAACGTACAACTACAAGGTTGTGCGCCAATTCACCGTAATGTCAGTGATCTGGGGCATTGTCGGCATGCTGGTCGGTGTGATCATCGCCGCACAGCTTGTCTGGCCAGAGCTGAACTATGGCTTCTTGCATTTTGGGCGCTTGCGTCCCTTGCATACCAACGCGGTGATCTTTGCCTTTGGCGGTTGTGCGCTGATGGGGAGTTCGCTTTATGTGGTGCAGCGAACCTGCCATACCCGTCTTTTCTCCGATGGTCTGGCGGCCTTCGTTTTCTGGGGTTGGCAACTGGTCATCCTCCTGGCGGCCATCACCTTGCCGCTGGGTCTCACGCAGGGCAAGGAATACGCCGAGCTTGAATGGCCGATCGATATTCTGATTGCGCTGGTCTGGGTGGCTTATGCGGTCGTCTTCTTCGGCACGATTGCCAAGCGAAAGGTGACACACATCTATGTCGCCAACTGGTTCTACGGCAGCTTCATCCTGGCGGTTGCTCTGTTGCATATCATCAATAGCGCCGCAATCCCGGTATCGCTGACCAAGTCCTACTCGGCCTACGCTGGTGTTCAGGATGCGATGGTTCAGTGGTGGTACGGCCACAACGCCGTGGGTTTCTTCCTGACTGCCGGCTTCCTCGGCATGATGTACTACTTCGTGCCGAAACAGGCCGAACGCCCAGTGTATTCGTACCGGCTGTCAGTGGTGCACTTCTGGGCGCTGATCTTTACCTACATGTGGGCGGGTCCTCACCATCTTCACTACACCGCGCTGCCGGACTGGACGCAATCGGTCGGCATGATCTTCTCGCTGATCCTGCTGGCACCGTCGTGGGGTGGCATGATCAACGGCATCATGACGCTGTCGGGCGCCTGGCATAAGCTGCGCGACGATCCGATCCTTAAGTTCCTGATCACCTCGCTGTCCTTCTACGGCATGTCGACCTTCGAAGGCCCGATGATGTCGATCAAGACGGTCAATGCGCTGTCGCATTACACCGACTGGACGGTTGGTCACGTGCATTCCGGCGCTCTGGGCTGGGTGGCGATGGTGTCGATCGGCACCATCTACTATCTCCTGCCGCGCCTCTTTGGTAAACCCGAGATGAATAGCGTCAAGCTGATTACGGTGCACTTCTGGGTGGCTACGATCGGCGTTGTGCTCTACATCGCCTCGATGTGGATTGCCGGCGTGATGCAGGGCTTGATGTGGCGTTCGGTCAATTCCGACGGCACGCTGGCCTACAGCTTTGTCGAATCGGTCAAAGTGTCCTATCCGTTCTGGGCGATCCGCTTCCTGGGTGGCCTGCTCTTCCTGTCGGGTATGTTGATCATGGCCTACAACATGTTCAAGACCATGGCTGGTGGTAGTACGGTCGATGCGCCCGTGCTGGTTCCTGCTGGTCAACACGCATAACAGGGAGGCTCCAATAAAATGAAACTTACACATGATTCGATAGAACGTAACGTCGCCTTGCTGGTCATCCTGACCGTGCTGGTGGTCAGTGTTGGCGGCCTGCTGGAAATTGTTCCACTGTTTTTCCAGAAATCGACAACAACGCCGGTTGAGGGCTTGAAGCCTTACGATCCAGTACGCCTCTCCGGGCGCGACATCTACATCCGCGAAGGCTGTTTCCTTTGCCATTCGCAGATGATTCGGCCGTTCCGTGCTGAAACCGAGCGCTACGGGCATTACTCGGTCGCCGGCGAGTTCGTGTATGACCACCCCTTCCAGTGGGGGTCCAAGCGGACCGGCCCGGATTTGCATCGGGTTGGGGGTCGTTACTCGGATGAATGGCAGCGTGCTCACCTGACCAATCCGCGTGATGTGGTTCCCGAGTCCAACATGCCAGCTTTTGCCTGGCTGGCCAAGAATCCGGCGGATGCTGCCGGGGTTCCAGACAAGATGCGTGCCCTGCGCAAAGTCGGTGTGCCCTATACCGATGAGGAAATCGCCGGAGCCAGCAAACTGGTCGAAGGAAAAACCGAAATGGACGTTCTGATCGCCTATCTACAGGGAATGGGGATCGAACTGAAAGGCGCCAAGTAAAGCCATGGATATCAACGATCTGCGATCCATCGTCACGGTGGTCTCCATGCTGACCTTCTTGGGTATCGTCTGGTGGGCTTACGGTGTAAAGAGCAACAAACAGCGCTTTGCAGAAGCTGCCAATTTGCCGTTTGCGGATGAGGAAGCGGAACGAGTTGAACTCGGCCTTCCTTCCCGCAATGAACAAAGGAAAACATCATGAGCGATTTTGTAAATGAGTTCTGGAACTGGTACGTCATCCTGATCGTACTGGTCAGCATCATTGCCTGCGGCGTCTTTCTCTGGTCGCAAGGCATTCACCATCCGGCCAGTGAGGAAACGACCGAAACCACGGGGCACGTGTGGGATGAAACGCTTGCGGAGTACAACAATCCCTTGCCGCAGTGGTGGAAGTGGCTGTTCTACGGAACGGTTGTTTTTGCCCTGGTTTATGTGGCGCTTTATCCCGCGTTGGGACGTTTTCCGGGGATCTTCAACTGGTCAACTGCTGGCGAGCACCAGAAGGAGGTTGAAAAAGTCGATGCTCAGGTCAAACCCTTGTTCGATAAATACCTGAAAATGGACCTGAAGGCGGTGGCGGCCGACAAGGACGCAATGGAAATGGGTGGCCGTCTGTTCCAGACCTATTGCGTGCAGTGCCATGGTGTTACGGGCCAGGGTGTACTGGGCAAGGGTTTTCCCAATCTTACCGACAAGGATTGGCAGTGGGGAGGCGAACCGGAGCAGATCGTCGAGACCCTCAACAATGGCCGCGTTGGCATGATGCCGCCTTACGGCGGCAATCCGGAAGCTGTTGGCGGTGAAGCGGGTGCCAAGGAGATCGCGAACTACGTGCGCTCGTTCTCCGGCCTGACTCACAATGCCGATCTGGCGACCAAGGGCAAGGCAAGGTTCGAGGCGATCTGCTTTGCCTGCCACGGTCCGGACGGCAAGGGAATGCAAGCCCTTGGCGCGCCGAACTTGACGGACAAGGTGTGGCTGTACGGTAGTTCCGAGGCGAAGATTGTTGAGACCATCGTTATGGGACGTACCAACCAGATGCCGGCTTGGAAAGATTTCCTTGGCGAAGGCAAGATTCATCTGTTGGCGGCCTACGTGCTCAATTTGAGCGCAGGCGGCGAGAAGAAGTAATACCTCACTGGACGGGGCAACGCGAGTTGCCCCGTTTTTCCTTTTGAAGCATGGAAAAGAATCTGATTCGTGCCACAATTGCATGTGTTCCCGTATGGAATATTAGAGTAACGTGTAATTCTGAAATGGATTAGGGTGAGCAGTCATGAGCAACGAAGTAAAAAAAGCAGTCAAGCCGATCGTCATCAATACCGACGGGCTGTACGAGAAACGCAAGAAGGTTTACGTCAGAAGCGTAAAAGGCTTTTTTGACAAATGGCGCTGGGCCTTGGTTTTTATTACCCAGGCCTGGTTTTACGGGATGTGCTGGATTGACTGGGGCGGTCGCCAAGCGGTCCTGTTCCATCTGGTCGAGCGGAAGTTTTATATCCTGGGCATGGTCTTCTGGCCGCAGGATGCGATCTACCTGGCGATACTGCTGGTAATTTCAGCCTATGCCTTGTTTCTCGTAACCGCCATTGGTGGTCGTCTGTTCTGTGGTTACGCCTGTCCACAAACGGTTTATACCGAAATCTTCATGTGGATCGAGCGCAAGATCGAGGGCGAGCGGCCGGCACGGATGAAGCTTGATGCCCAGCCGATGTCCACCCGAAAGTTCTGGCTCAAGTTTGCCAAACATGCGTCGTGGGCTGTGGTTGCTCTGTGGACCGGGTTTACGTTTGTCGGATACTTCACGCCGATCAAGGAACTGGCACACTCCATACTCACGCTGTCGCTGGATGGGTGGGGGTTGTTCTGGGTTCTTTTTTACTCGGTTTTCCTTTACATGATGGCCGGTTTCATGCGCGAGCAGATGTGCAAGTATCTGTGCCCCTATGCGCGCTTTCAGGGAGTAATGTTTGATCCCGATACGCTGATCATCACTTATGATCCGGAGCGCGGTGAACCGCGCGGCTTGCGCAAGAAGAATGCTGATCCCGAAGCGCCAAAGCTAGGCGACTGCATCGATTGCAACATCTGCGTCCAGGTTTGCCCGACGGGGATTGATATCCGCGATGGCCTTCAACTCGAATGTATCGCTTGCGCCGCCTGTATCGATGCCTGCGATGAGGTGATGGACAAGGTGGGTACGCCGCGTGGGCTGATTCGCTATTCCACCGAGAACGCGCTTGCCAAGCGCTATTCGGCGCGCGACATCCTGAAGCATCTATTGCGACCGCGAACGCTTCTGTATTCATCGATTCTGTTGGCGATCATCGTCGCGGCAACGTGGAGCCTGGCAACGCGCATTCCGCTCAAGGTCGATATCCTGCGTGACCGTTCAGCGCTATACCGCGTGGGGGATGATGAGCGTATCGAGAACGTTTTCACCCTGCGCGTGATGAACACCGACGAGGCCGCGCATCGTTATTCAATCAATGTGAGCGGAATTGATGGAATCGATCTCGTCGGCGAGCGGATCGTCGAGGTGCCAGCTGCGTCCAACAAGAGCTTTCTGGTTGTTGCTGCTGTTGAGGAAGGCGCTGCGCCCAAGGGTTCCAATAAAATCCTGTTTGATATTCAAGCGATGAATCACGACACGATTGCCGTTCACGAAAAGACAACTTTCTTCATGCCATGAATACAAAACGTACCGAAGCCGCTCAACCCTGGTATCGCCATTCCTGGCCGTGGATCCTCATGGCCGGGCCGTTTGTCGTCGTCGTAGCCGGCGTGATTACCACCTATCTGGCAATCACGAGCAACGACGGCCTGGTTGACGACGACTATTACAAGCAGGGTCTGGCAGTGAATCAGGTAACGGCGCGTGACCAGCTTGCCGTCAAGCTGGGCTTGCAAGCCGAGGTGATGCTGAACGTCGAGGGCGAGAAAATCCGGGTTTTGTTGCGTGGCAAACCGGATGCCGTTCTGCCGGAAGCAATCAATTTCCGCGCAGTCCACCCAACCCGTGCCGGAGTCGATCAAGTCGTACTCATGCGTGCCGAAGGTGCCGGGTCCTATTCGGGAAGAATCAGTACGCCTCTGAAGGGGCGTTGGCATATCGCGCTGGAAGACGAGAAAAGCGAATGGCGTTTGACTGGCGACTGGAACGTTGAAAAGAACGCATCGCTTCAATTGCCGGATGAAGCGAAAGCAGCGGCGGATCCCGGCGTCGAGTCTGATAACAAGGGGAGGTGAGGTATGGCCTGGAATTTGTTGTTTACAAGTGATATCGGGCTTTTCAGCCTGATTGGTCTCGCGTTCATTATTGGCATGGCGATCTGGTTTGCACGCTTCTACAACCGGAAAATGCTTGAGGACGAGGAAAGAGTCAGGAAATTGCGGTAGGTAAAACCCGCAAGTTGCCGAGATCACCAGCAATGAAGCCCCTGCCAGGTAACAGGCCGGGGCTTTGTAGTTAAATCATCCAGCGCTCTGGCCTGTCATGAGTAACTGGATTTGAGCAATAAGCTGTTCTTCAGGGTACGGTTTTCCAAGAACAACATTGACTCCCGATTCCTGGGCTTCTTTCCGTAGAGACTCATTGTCGGCGGTGATCATGATGATCGGGATGCCGGCTGTACGAGCGTGACCACGCAGGTGTCGCACCAACTCCATTCCGCCCATGCCTGGCATATCAAGGTCGGTAATGAGCAGGTCGGGTATCGAGGTCTCGATTTGTCGAACTGCGTCCAGTCCGTCTTCGGCCATCACCACCTGATAATTGTGTGCGGAAAGCAATCGACCGGTCTTGACTCGCACGACCTTGGAGTCGTCAGTCACCATTATCACTGTTTGTTCTGGGGCCTTGGTCTTCGACTCAGATTCTGAAGCGGTCGCGTCAAGAATCTGATGCTGTGTTTCCTCTTTGCGACGTGCCTCGATTTCGGCCTGGCGATCGGCTTCTCGGCGCGTTTCTTCTTCGGCTTTTAGCTGTTCAGCCTCGATGCGAGCAGCGTCTTCAGTGGCTTGGCGTTCAGCCTCGGCGCGCGCTGTCTCATCAATCTTTCGCGGTGCCACGAGGTATTCCGGTGGCTCGGGGGGCTGTTTCCTGGGTTTGCGGCAACCCATGACAGAGCGCCGCAACAGAAGTACGGCAAGCACACCAGAAGCGATCAACAACAAGGTTTTTTTGGATGACATAAGAGTTATCTCTCGTTCTTGCCTACTACCCGGAATTCTGTGAACGCATCTGTCGGGCCACTCCGGGCTGGGATGCCATACTGAAGTTAGAGAATGATAATGCTTTTCGTCGATGCTTATTTGGTCAGTTTCGGCAAATCGTTCGTGCTTTCCGAACTGGCACTATCGGACGCTATAAGTGGCGACGCTATTGTGCTTGGCATGCAATCAGCAAGTTCCTTGTTTTTCTCGTGTGGCCCGATGCGCAGGGCCTTGCCATTGAGCAGGGCATTCGCCAGTTTGTGGTGGGCGCTATTCAGGATGTTGCCGATGGTCTGGCGCGACACGCCCATCTGCTCGGCGGCATCCGCCTGATAGAGGCCCTCCAGATCCGTCAGGCGCATCGCCTCCAGTTCATCCATTCCAAGTACGATTTCTTCCAGTTCGCGCATTGGAATGCCGACCGGCTTGAAGTAGCTGGCCGCAGGTACGCAGCAGATATGCCGGGTTTTTACTGGGCGTGCCATGCTCAGACTCCTGCTTTCTCGACGCTGCTTCGAAGTTGTTGGCGGATAGGCGCCGCTTCGTCGCTAGTCAAATAGGCCAGCGTGGTCGCCGGGACGTAGTCGCTCAGCTGCGCCAGATCGTCGTGCGCCAGCAGTTCCCGCACCCGAGAGGCACTGATGACACCCGTGGGGGCTTGTTTTCGCTCGACGACGACAAACTCGATGCCATAAACTGGCAGAAGGCGCTTCATTGTTTCGTTGTAGCCGTCGGTCAGCTTGCAGTTCGGCTCGGTGCCAACGAAACGCCGGGTGATGCCGAAGAACGGCGCGATTTGCGAGGCGAACAGGGTGACGTCAAGTTCCATCTGAATGCGGGCAACCGGATCGTCCTTCTTGAGGAAATAAGTCGGGAAGGTCGCGCCGCTGACGATATAGCGTGACGTATCGAGTACGAGCACATTGCCAAGATCGCGCAAACCTTCCTTGACCAGACGGTAGCGGACATCGAAGGGGAAGATCGAGCGATCCTCCTTCACCACGAAGACATACAGATTGTCGACCTGCCTGGCGGCTGTTTCCAGCAGGAATCGGTGGCCATTGGTAAACGGATTGCAGTTGACCACGACAGCGCCGTTAATCCCCGGCCGGATCAATGAGCGATTCGATTCGAGCCAGTTCCGGAGACCCTTGCCGTACTCCAGAAGCGCGACTTTTTCCTGATTGGCAAGGAGCGTAAAGTTCAACGCTTGGAAGGTTGTCGAGTACTCCGGTTTGGTAAACACAAACAGGGAGTCGAAGCCGGCAGCAAAGCCGGACGAAACGAGCCCGGTCAGGACCTCTCCGAGAATCGAACCGCCCTTGTAGGCAGGATCGACGGCCAGCATCTTCAGGATGTTTC
>JFJP01027234.1_pt1 | contig 16233 bp, 14 predicted proteins | sample 431651 | NCBI WGS metagenome assembly JFJP01 (sample SAMN02602958, study PRJNA72255) | Microbial mat metagenome, whole genome shotgun sequencing project. | biome: fresh water; feature: sink hole; material: water; isolation source: purple microbial (photo- and chemosynthetic) mats found in... | reverse complement strand
TTTTATGTATTAAAAAATTTTGGGTGCAAAAATTAAAAATATCCATTTTATATCTATGAAAGGCAAAGGGAAAAGGATTGATCACGACCTATCAAGTGACAAAACAGCCTATTGCCAAAAAGAACATCTTTAGAGAGAAAATCGGTAAGGTGCTCAAAGACATCCGAGAAAAGAAAGATATCACCAATTCCAAATTCCTTAAAGGTGCCAATGCAATAATGCAACCACTACCTGAATCTTCATTGGTAAACAGCGAGGAAAGAGCTCTGAATTTAATTAAAAAAGTCTTTAAAGGGAATAAAAAGATGTTCGGTAGTTTAGAATCTTCTCCAAATGATAAAAATAATAATGATGCAGTGATCCAAATGCATCCAACAACCATTAAAACACCAAAACGTTCAATATTTCAAAAGAATTACGATCAACAACAGGAAGATGAAATTGATGACGAATACGAGAAAGAGGAATCCTCTTTTGAAGATGAAGATGATCAAAAATATGATATTTTGAAAGCCAATCGTTATTTGCTTTATTTTAGCTCAAAACAAGAATTCTTAGCGCAAGAATTTTATGATCAATCTTGCAAAAGAACGGCTGCACATATGAAAATTTTAATGGGGGCTTTTGTGGTGGTGTACTTATTCCAAACATTGATTATTATTAGTGTGAGATCATTCATCTTTAATTATCTAATAATTTTGCTCTTAAAAGGGGGTATTGCCTTTGTGATGATAATTTTCATCTTTTGGATAAAATCGTTTTATAAATCGATTTTGATGAAATGTTTACTGTTCATTTTATCGTCATGTTCATTTATTATGGCTGTTGTTCAAGGTTACATGAGTCAGGTCAAAGAGTTGAACACTGTCCAATCTATTGAATTAGTTCTTTTGTTTGCATTAACTTCTTATTTGCCGTAATTTTTTACTTAAAATTAAAAATTAAACTTTATTTGTTTTAGACCTTTTCCTTTTGTTTTTGGGGTTGCTCTTTTTTTCATGGCAATTATTATGTTCTTGTTAACATTTGGACTTGTGGATTATTTGAATCAAGAACATTGCTTCTTCTTTTTCACCTATATTATCTTCCATCTCATCAAGCTTTATCTGCAAAAATGCAATTTGATCAAAAGTTTCAATAATCTTCAAAAGCGCTCATCTGATAAGATTGAACAAGAAGGTCTGGTCAGTCAATTATTGCCTGCTCACGTAAATAAAAAAAAATCAAACAATGAAAAACCTTCATATTTTTTTTTAATTTTTATAAATAATTAAAGAACTTATTAATTTAAAAAAAAAATAACCAAAAAAGGCTTTTGAACGACTAAAAAATACGAATGCATTATCAAAATTTGATTTAACAGATGAATTCGATGATGTGACTCTCCTTTTCGCAGACATATCTGGCTTTACGAAATATTCTTCTAGTGTAAGTGCCGAGCAAGTGGTGAATATGTTAAGATCTCTCTTCACAGAATTCGACAAGTGTTGTTTGAAGTTCAAAGTTTACAAAGTCTACACAATTGGAGATTGTTATGTGGTGATGGGTTTCACCAACGCTTATAAGAGGAATCCAGTCGAAGAAGCTAACAATGTGGTAAGAATGGGGTTAAGTATGATTCAAATTATCAGAACTGTTCGAGAATTGATAGATTTTCCTGAATTAGATATGAGAATAGGAATTCATACAGTACAAATAAAATATTAATAATTAATTTCATTTTATAAAAAGGGTCATATTATTGGAGGTATCATAGGAACTGATATTGTGAGATATGATATTTATGGTAAAGATGTGGTGTTAGCCAATAAGATGGAGTCTAATGGGATTGAGGGGAATATAATGGTCAGTGAATCAACCAAATCATTTTTGGAGAAAGATAAAAACTTGGATTATAAGTTTGAACTGAAGAAAAAAGTTGAATGCAAGGCCTATGACCATCCGGTCAATGGCTATTTGATTTTGAATAATTATGAAGCTGAACTAAATGAAGTCAATGAAAGAGAATAATAGTTCCAAAAAAAATATAATTTTAGATAAAATGCGAAGAATTTAATCATAAACAAAAGCCAAAAGGCATTATTTTTCGAATAAAAATGTCAAATTATTAGTTTTTTAGAAAGTTTAAAATATTTTAGGTTTTTTTATAGAATTTTTTTTTTAATTCAAAATAAACTGGACGTTTTAACACAAAAAACAAAACTCAAATCAAATTAAGTTTAAATCATATTTCTATTATCTTTCTTTATTTCCTCCAGGAATTTAAAAGCTTGTTCATACATTAACAATTGGAATGCAGCTTGTGGCATAAGTCTCAATAAATTAATGAGAAATCCAGCATAAAATCCTTTAACTCCTTCAGTTTTTTTAATAGAATAAAAGCAATCCTTTGCTCCTGTATACAATTTCAAATGATCTATACCTCCATTTATTTGTATTCTTTTTCTTTTTTATTCAACAAATTTTATTATAAACCATTTTAAAAAACTGATTAAATTAACCGAACAGTGTCTAATGGATAGAATAGAAGTTGGCCTAAGCTTATTGAAAGTATAAGAACAGTCAAATCATTGTTAATAACCTCATAAGCTTTTAAATTCTCATATATACCAAAAGAAACACCTAAATAAGGAATTATCAGCAATGAGGAGAAGAAATATCCTTTGAACAAGCTTTGAAACCCTTCTTTTACGATCAGTTTCTTGAAACAATCTCCAAATCCTTTAAAAACCTTAACATCATCTTTACCAGACATGTCTTTTATTAATCTTAATCGAATTATTTCTAAAGGATAAGTCATTGATAATGTGCAAAAGCTTGAAACAAAAATAGCTAAATATTTCTTTAAAGACACAGAGAATCTCTGAATAAAAAATAAATAAAAAGCGTTTTGTAAAAATGTTTTTATTAATAAAGTTAAAGAATTTTCTTTTACAGTTTCATTGATATTGTTTATGGTGGCTCGAGCAAAAATATGGGATATTCCATATCTTAACGCTATATTAATCGATTCTTTAAGCACATAAGTGGCGTTTCCATTCCAAAACGAAAGAATTCCCTGTCGTTTTCTTACTTCTTTTAAAGAAAAACAAGTCAAATGTTAGTTTAATGAAGGAATCTTTTGAAAAAATTGATTTTATTCACACGGTTAAAAACTTGTGAAGGTCTTGTAAAAATATCAGATCTTGAAATATTTGAAAGTCTATGTGTTTGTAAAATGATTTTGATTCTTTCGATTGGCGCGAACACTGTATACGACATGCTTATCGCGAACCCATATGTGATGAAATTCGTGACGAATGTGTCTTCTTGTTCAAAATCGAGAGCCGAATTCATGTTTCCAAATAAAAAAACTCAAAGATTTTTTTTTTAAAGATGTTTTTATTTTTTAATTTATGGTTTTTTTAGTTTTTTTAAAAAAAAAATCATAAAAAGTTTGAAAATATTTAAAAAAAAAGCTTCATTTTTTTTATTTAAAATTTCTTCTTGCCAGAACTTTCATTGCCATTTAGTGTGAGTCCATTTCCATTTGATTTTTCATCAAGGTTTGTTGTCAATGCTTTCTCCAATTCTTCAAACGCCTGCTTTTGCACGTTTTGCGTGTTCTGAAGCTTCTGAATAAGCTCCATTTCTCTTTGCTCAAGCTTCTTAATTTCATCCTAAACAAATAATTAATAATAAAATCTAAATATTTTAAGACCTCTTTTTCAGATTTTCTTTGAATCTCCTTATCGATTTTTTCTTCATATTCTTTCTTTGCTTGACTTCTTTTGTCCTCCTGTAATGATGATTAATTAAAAATAAGTAAACAGGAATTTAATGAGAGAAAAAAATGTTGATTTGATTAGATTTTAAGAAAATAAGAAAGATATAAAAAAAAGTTTTTTACAAGAAGTTTCTGTTTCTTCAGCTCCAACTCTTTTTCCTTATTTTTAATTGTTTGCACAGTTTGTGTGTTTTTCAAAGTATCTTCCTCTTTTATCATATTGACCTGTTCTTTAGTTTCCTAAAAAAAAAAACACAAATAAAATTTTATAATCTCTAATTTAAGAAAAATACAAAACCTTTTTAATTTTTCTGACTTCCTCCACATCAGTCTTGATTTTCTTCAACAGATTTGCCTTATTGGCATCTTGGTTCTGTTTGATCTCTTCATTGACTTGTTTGACCTGTTGATTCTTTTTCTTGAGGTCATCCAACTGTTGGCTTTTTAGCTCAGCCTTTTGTTTCTCATTTTCTTTGTTTCTGGTCTTCAAATCCATGATCTCCTGAGCTTTTTTTCTTGTTTCTTCAATCTTTTTCTGAGCTTTTTTATCCTCAACCTCTAATAAAGTGATTCTATTGGCCAGTAATTGTGCATCTTCCTCTACTTTTTTTCTGGCCAATTTAGCTTCTAACAATTTCTGTTTGGCTGCATCGTTTTCAGGACTAAGGTTGCTATTTTGTGAATTGTTCAAGCCGTTTTTCGAGATGTCTTTGGCAGGTGTGGCAATCATTTTAAATGAATTTGTTTTTGATTTTTGTTTGTTAGAAGAGGAGTTTTGATGTTGATTTAAAATTTTATTTTTTATTATGAATTTTATTTTATTTTCGAATTTTTAAATGTTTTTCTTTCACTAATTTTCAATAAAATTTCAAAAAGTTTAACGATATCGAAATTGTTTATTTAATTTTTTTTTCTTTCACATAAAATCTTAAATTTTTTCTTTCTCATAAAATCTTAAATTTTTTTCTTTTCTTTTAAGTTTTTAATGTTATTATTTGTGAATTTTTATAAAACTCCATTTTTTTTTAAACATTTAAGAAAATTCAAAAAATATTCTGATTTTTTTCTCTTTCCATATTTTTATTAAAATTTTAAGGAAAATAACGTTTATTTAACGATATTATAAAATGGGAATAAACTGCCCGATGATCGCTTGTAAAAGGGGAAAGCATGCTACTGTAATCCATTTGATGTATTGCATTTTTTTGGCATGATTTAAATCTAAACAAATTGTCAATTTTTTAATGAAAATCATTTTTCAAAATTAAACAAATTGATAAAATTTACAAATAATAGAAAATATTTAAAATTCTCTCACAATATACGATCGGTCCAGCTGGGTATCCTAGGGTTTTTTTTATCATCAAGAGAATAAGCATATTCGCCTGAATTCCCTGCATGTTTATAAGTTGGATTAAATGTGATTTTTCCTTCTTCAAATCCTTGAAAAATTTTTCCTTTCAAAACTTCTCTTTGCATTTGATCAAATTTTAACAGTGCCTTATATAAGAAATTTATACATTTTATTAAGAAAATTAATAACATCACCATATAATTCTTGTTATTTATCATTTCTTTTATGTGTTCTGCAAGGAATTCCACTCTATAATTAAAGTCTCCAAGCCAAAAAACGCGATCAAACCTTCCAGAAACCTTTCTAGTTTGCAAATAAACATTATAATTGCAAATAAAACTTTATATATTTTTAGTAATCCCTACGAAAAATCCTGAATTTTCTCTGATAATCCAAGCTCACAATTTCTTTCAATATACTCATAATTCATATTTCTATTCTCAATTTCTGTATCTCCAGCTGATATTTCAAATTTTCACAAATAAAAGCTTTTAAATAAAAACATGCAAAATGGCAATTTAAAAACAAGAAGCTAATTTCTGATAATTTGAAAGAAATTCCAATAGCTCCTTTATTTCCAATAACATTAAGAAAACCTGTTGGTATTTCATTGCTCTCAAGTTCTAATATTAATTCTTTTATTTGCCTTTTAAATAAGAACCTGAAATCAATGAAAACAAATGCTTCTTTATGAAGATGATAAGATGCATAGCATTCATTTCAACACTTTTAAGGACAATATAGTTGCCTTTGAATTTTTTTCTTAGAAAAAACAACCGGTTTTAAAAAAGAAAAAGAAAAAAGAAATACAATAGCAAATTTTCCCAGCCAGTTTTAGAATTGTAAAAAAAAGAGATAAATATAGATTGTGAACACTCTTGAGTCCCAAAAACTATGATATCATTCAGGAATAATCTGTCATCTTTACCGAAAATCTCAATGAAATCTTTCTCATCAGGAGTCTTTATAAGTAAATAATGGACTTTGATTGAAAAGAATGAGGATTATATTACTGAACCGCCTAAATTCCAGGTCAAAACAAGGATTTTTAATTGATTTAAATCGTGCAAACTGAAATTTGGGGGGAAGTATGAGAGAGAAGTAGGGTCGGAGATGATGAATCTCTGAGATTGGAGGATTTTTTGTTTAGTTTCTTTGACAAATTCTTTTAATTTTTTATTCATTTGCATCATTTAAAATAGATAACAAAAAATAATTGGAAAAAAGTGTTTTTTATTTAATAAAAATTAAAAAGAAAACTCAATTAAAATACTTTTTAAATTCCATAATGATTAAAATTTTTTTTTTATCTCTCTAAAAGCTAAATAGAACCTTTCCTAATTTTTATAAATCCAATTAAACTAAACAAAAAAACCATTTATATAATAATGCAACTGAACAGCCTTATTTTTCCAGCTCCAATCTCCAGCTACTCCCCCCAATACAACTCAAATCTTCTTTGGATCCCCAAACCTTCCACTATTTCAACTCTTCCTCCGGCCACAATCTCAAATCAATCAGCTTTCAAATCCAATAAAAATAAAATCAATTTCAACTTAAAATTGGATTTCCCAAGCATCACTCCTTTCGAAGAAATAAGCAACCCTGAGCTTTCTACAAACCAGGCATCATTGCATCGTCCCTCTTTAAAAAGAGGCAGCCTACAAAATAATCGAAGAATCAAGGATTTTGGCTCACATAATGCTCTGTTCAGTGTGAAAAGTTCATCTTCTCTTCCCAAAAAAACAATGAGTTTCTTTACAAATCCTTTAAGAAAAAAGCCTGTTGAACCTTGTCAAAACACGATCCCATGCTTATATTATGAATATCCAGAAGGCTCCAACATATTATTGGTCCACTTCCATGCAAACGCTGAAGATATAGGTGATAGTTACCAATATATGCGAATAGTGGGCTCTATATTACAAGTCCCTTATAATTTATAAAATAATTTATTAAATAATTTATAAAATAATTTATAAAATAATTTTCTTCTTTATATTAAAAAATAAAGATCAATTGCCTTTTAGTTGAATACCCAGGCTACGGCTTATACAAAGGGAAATGTTGTTCTGAGGCTATTTTGAAAGATGCTGAAATAATTTTGGATTTCCTTATACATGAGATAAAGATCCCTGCGAAAAACATCTTCCTCTTCGGGAGATCTGTAGGTACAGGCCCTGCAGTTCATTTAGCTTCACAATATGAAGTCGGATGCTTGATATTGGTCTCTGCATATACATCAATGAAGAAATTAATAGGAGATCATTTCGGGAAAGTTGCCAAATGGTTATTTGCTGAAAGGTTTGAAAATCTGATGAAGATTGATAGGGTTAAATGCCCAACATTGTTTATTCATGGGAATACTGATGAACTGATACCTGTGAGTCATTCGATTGATTTAAAACAAAAGATCCATGAGGAAATTTATTCAGAATTGTTTATTTCTAAAAATATGACACATAATAGGTAATTTGAAAAGTTATTTGGTTCTTTATGTTAATTTAGAATGGATTTGATTAAGGATTTGATTAAACCTATTGTGAGGTTTCTGATAAATTCAGGATTGTGGAAGGGGAGAATAATAGATAATGAAGAAAAAATTGTTTTTCCTAGATATTTGAAAATCAGGCCAAGTGAACATCTCTTTAAAAAAGGAAAATCTTTTATAAACACTTTTCTGTTTACTAATTCTAAAAAACGTTCAAATATTGCTTAAAACTTTTGTATTTGTATTAAATATCACAAAAATTCTTGTAACGAAAAAAATTGATTATTTTTTTTGAATTCTTTCAAATAATAATTAAAACTCTAATAATTTTGGTCATTATTCATATTAACACTGTCCATTTCAAAGGAATGGCTAAATATTGAAGAATCCATCTCAGTTAAAGTAGCTAACTTGCTCATACTCACAATCTCCTTTTTGAACCTTATTTCAGCTATTTTTTTAAACAACATGAAATCCTTCACATCATCAATGGACTGGCTTAAATAAATATGTTTATACCATCTTTGAGCCACTGTTTTCACCATTTCATCATCAAATCCAAACAATAGAACAGGGACTCTCGACCCATAATTCATAAGCCATTTTAACATGATTTGTGGATTCTGATTAATTTTAGGGTTTTCTCTTGAGATTTCTATCACGATTCTAAAGAAATTTTCCGATCGAAATGCTATGTTTGGCTTTAATTTGAAGAGATAGCTCATGAATTGTATGATTTGTTTAACTTCAGTGAAAATCAACAGTTTTATCTCTTTGTTCTTACACTTTTCAATGATTTCGTTCTCGAAATTTGCTGATAAAGCCCCATTGTTAAGCCAAACAATTATCTGATGACTTTTGTTTGAAAGATCTTGCTGTAAATTCGGAAGGTATTTCTTTACAAACCGATCAATTTTCCCTGAAATACTGATCAGACTATCTTTTACTTCCTTATCTTGATTCGCATAAAACTGCCAATATTCAAAAGATGATGCTTTAAACACGCAGAAAACCATAATAGCGATAAAAAAACCTAATAATAAACTCCTGCTGATTTTCATGCTAATTGTGATATAATCTATCGAATCAAACTCCATATGTTCTTTTGAGTTTTGGAAACTTGAGTTTGAGAAAAAATGACTTAAAAAACTTGAGGAAAACCATTGGAAATCCGGTTCAAAGTCTTTAAAAAAGATAAATAAACCAAAAGTCCAGCATAAACTTACAATAATCATTGAGAAAACATAGATAGAAAAGCCCAGAAAGGTTCTGAAAAGACAATTGAAGAATTTCTGAAGATAATGGAAGTCTTTGTTCCAGCTGATAAGCTCGAAGAATTTATAAGGATAGGGGATTAAGCAAAGAAGCATCATTAAATCAAGGAAATTTCTAAAGTAAACCACTTTATTCAAAGGGTATAATTCTTTTTTTGTGAAGAAAAACTGATATTCTTCATCAAGATTTGTAAGGAAAATCTTCGAATATTCAGCATTTTCTAGTAAAAGACATGTGGCATAGATGAGGTTCACTGAATAAGTCATTATATTCAGAATGCAGGTGGTTTTATTGCTGAAGTAGCTATATTCAAAAATCCCTTTGATTAATAAAACAACTACCAGAAATAAAAAGATCGGAATCAGAAAAACATAAAGAACATCTTCATAAATTCTGAACATAATCGTCTGAATCCTGAAACTCGCTTTATATTCAGAAAACCCAGGCATTTCAAGGAAAATCTGTACAGGGTAAATGTTCAAAAATCGAAGATCTATACTGTTGAATTCACATATTATCGCAATGGTTTCATTGGCGGAAAACCAATTATTTTTATGGATTTTCTGTATATCCTTTTGAAAATCTGAGAGAGGGATCGTTACGTATAGAGCTGTTGTGGGATATTCCTTCCAATCAGTTTTTCTCACCAGGAAATCCATATAACGACTATTGAATTCCTGACAGTTTTCCTCAATACAAAGTGAGGAATCCACAGGAGTTTTTATGTAATTTCGAAGAGCCTCAGTCCATTCATTTGAGAAAAAAGGGTTGCATTCTAAAGAAAAACGCTTAATTGATGATAGATTAGTATAACAATCTTCGGGTCTTTGTAAACGATATTGAGTTATTCTGATAGAACCAAAGAGTTTATAAAGAGAATGCGTTGTATTGAGGTAATTTAATTGGAAAGAGGTTGAAAGCCAGTCATGAAAACGAGGTATTGAGATATTATTTGCAAAGAAAGCGATGTCTTTAGAGATCAGTGATTTTTGTAAAGAGGAATTGGGGTTATGGTGGAAATTGTGAGATACAAAGAAAAGCATAATGAAGAAAAAGAGGAGGAGATAGGCGATGAGGGAAATTTGCTCCAATAGTGGAGACAATAGGATGTATTTGAAGAAACGGATTTGGCGTTTGTTGAGAAGAACTTGGTTTTGAATCATGAGAATTTAAAAGGGGGGGTTTAATTCCAAAATAAAATGAAAAAAAATGAGTTTTTTTCTTATTATAAATTAATTTTCCCCTTACCCTTTGCAATTAATTATTAAAAAAATCCTATTGTTTTTTTGCTTTGTTTTCCTCAAAAAATGACAACAACAACCAAAATTCAGACCAGTTTTGAAGATTTTGCAGAGATCCTTTTTCTCCTTAAAGAAAACCAGCTTGAAGCCCTTTTGAATTCCCCATACCCCGGAGTTTTCGATCTCATTAAATTAACATCCTCCCTTTTGAAAACCCTAGCAGATTTCTATGGAGATTACCCAATAGAAGCTACTTTATCACTCTTTAAAGAAATATCCATGAAAATAATTCAAATAAGAATTAAGCCTATAATAGCGAAATTGAAGAAAAAAGACTTATTAATTTTGGAAAAATTGCTAGAAAGTCCAAGAGAAACAGCTGAAGACCTTGAAAAACACGAAGAAATGTTGCCACAGATTCTTGCGAAATGGTGGCAAAATTATTTCTCGATTCTTGATGAAACCTATCGAAGAAAAAAGGAGGTTTGGGGTGATTCTATTGAAGAATGGATTTCTAAAGAAGAAACCGGACTTTTAGAAGAATCTTTTCACAGTTTAGAACAGGATTTATATTGGAAAATCGTTTTGTTAAGAGCTTGCTGCTCTAAGAAAAAGCTTTTAGAACGATTTTTCGATTCATTTAACTTTAAATTCGAAGAAAACTATGAAACTATTCGAAAATACCTGATCAGTTCATTAGAAAAGGAGGTATTTGCTTTAGAAATGGGGATTAATCAGAGTGAAAAACCTAATTTAAACAGAATTTTCCGTGAGAAGCTCTTGAAAAACATAAAGAAAATCCTAGAAACTGAGAGTCAAAACACATCAGAAGCAATTTTAGCTGGGCGAATAGATAAAAAGACGTTCGGAAACTTGTCTCATAGTGTGATTATCGGTGAAGATGGTGGTTTCTATGTTCTTTTAAATGAAATAACGCAAGAAGAAAAGGATATGCTCTTGGAAGGAAGAGAATTAACCATAGATTATTCAGAATCGTGGAAATTGAACCCCTTGACAAATACTTATAAAATTTATATAGGAAGAGGCACATTCGGTATAATTCGATTAAGCCTTGCTTTGACTCATAATGAGACTTCCAACACTTTAAAGGCTGGACAGTTGATTTGCGTGAAGAAAACCTCGTATTTTCAAAAGAATCTTAAAAGCGGAGATGTTGAAATGGAGGAAATTCGCGAAAACGCTTGGAATGATTATTCAGTGGGAGAATTGAGTAAATTGATCTTTTCGCCTGCTGTTTATGACATGAAGATAGTTGAATTTATTGATGATCTTCACAAAGAACATCAAAAAGGCTACACTATGCAAGAATTTGTACCTGTTTACGATGGTTCGAAGGTTTTTGGTGAAAATAAGCGATATTTCAACAATTGGATCCATCAAAAAAGTTATCTAGTGACTTTCTTTGAGATTATTTCCAAACTATTGAATAAAGGCATCTGCATGGTTGATATAAAGCCGGATAATACGCTTTATGATGGGGAGAATTATAGGGCTATGTTGATAGATCTAGCAGGAGTTGTTCACAAACCTAAAAAAGAAGATCTTATGAACTGTCAATTCAGGTTTATTAAGCAGTTTACGAAGAATTATTCAGCACCTGAGCTTAATGCTTTAGATGATGAAGAAGATACAGTCGATCTTCTTAAGTGTATGTCGTATAGTTTAGGGGTTATTATCAGAGAAATAGTGTTGAATTATGCTTTCCAGAAGGATTATTATGAGGATTTGAAGAGATTATCAGAAAATTTAAGGAGAGTAGATCCTAATAAGAGGTTTTCTGTTGAAGAAGGCTTAGAAATTCTGAAGAAAATAGGAATTAAGAGCGAAACTGAAAAAAAAATTGATTTCTCAAGTTTTGTAAAACTTTTAGTGAAAAAAACTGAAGATAATTTCGAGAGATTCGGGCTGAATCCAAAGCTGAAATCAATTGGAAATAACTATATAAAGCTGAATATTTCAATTGTTGACCCTGATAAATACGATTCAATCGTTTTGGAAGACCTTAGTTCAGAAATCGAAGTTTTTCTTCATGAAAATTCAGAAAGAGATCGTGTTTTCATCTTATTAGGTTCTTCAGGGTCTGGAAAAAGCACTTTTCTTCAACGAAAATATCTTGAAGAAATTAATAATTGGGAAAAAAATGATCCTATGCCTTTTTATATAAATTTAGCAGTTGAAGAGGATTTAAAGAGTCGTTGGAAGTGGATTTGTCAAGAATTAGATGTAAAAGATCTTAATTTTAATATATTTTCAGGGGGGTTGGTCAGATATCCAATGAATCTTTTCATTGATAGTTTTGATGAAGTTGCTAGTAAGATCAATTTCGTTGAGAAGTTCATGGGAGAATTAGGTTTTAATCAAAGGAATAAGTGCTTGATTTGTTGTAGAAGCGAATTCATTCAAAAGGAGCAGGATTTTCTGAAGTATTTCCAGCCAAATGATGAAAATGTGGGGCTTATTAAACGATATATAGTCCCTTTGAACAAATCCAGCTTCGATTATGAAATTTATATAGAAAAATACTATAAGAACTCGGTTCATAAATCAAAAATAGCAGATATTGGCAAGAAAATTCGGGAAAAAAATTTAAAAGGTTTAATGAAAACTAGTTATATGGTGCAATTAACATTAGATGCTTTCCCAGAAATCATTGATCAAGAGATAACTCGCTCTATAATCTATGAAAAATACATTGATTCAACGATAAAAAAAGTGGCTCCAGGGTTAAAAGAACTTTTAATGAAGAGATTTGACCTGAAATCTGATGAAGAATTCATTAATTTTATCAAAGAATCAGGCTTCTTTCTAGCAGAAACTCTGCATAGATTCAATATTTATAAACTAGATTCTGAGAAAGGCCAGCTTTTCTTAAATAAATACTTCTATGATTCTAATATCCCTTGCCTGGAAAATAAATTTCTTGTTGCGATAATACGTTCTTTGAACCTTATTTTCGAAATTAAAGGAGTTATTCCCAAAGAAAGAATTACTTTGCGATTTATGCATGATAGCATAAAAAACTATTTTCTAACGAGATTAATTCTTCGGGAAACTCTGAATGGAGTTTATAAAACATTAAGCATCAGGCTTTTTATTGAAGATGAGGCATTAATGAAATTTCTGGCTGAAATCGTGAAAGAAAATTTTGAGTTTCTGCAGAAATTAAAGGAAATAGTTTATTTCAGTAGAGAGTTTCATGATGATGATCAAAATATTATCGCGAGTTCTAATGCGATTTCTATTCTGACAGCAGCTAATGTCTCTTTCGCTGGAGAAAATCTTAGTAATATAAAGATCAATGGTGCCAGTTTAAGAGATGGAGTATTTAACGGTTGTGACTTCACAGACGCTGATTTGACAGAGGTGAATTTGAAGAGTTCTAAATTAAATAAAACCTTTTTCAATAAAACTAAACTGAAGAATGTTCAATTAGGAATTTATCCTGATGTTAATGTAGGAAGTGAAATTTTTTCTGCATGTTTCTCTTTAGATGGCTCGATGATTCTATGTGGTTGTAAGGATAAAACGATAAAACTATGGGAAATTAGCTCTGGAAAGCTTATAAACATGTTTGAAGGACATAAGGATTTAGTGAATTCAGTTTGTTTTTCTCCTGATAATCTCTTAGTTCTTAGCGGTTCTGATGACAGTTCAGCAAAATTATGGGAGAAATCCAGTGGAAAACTCATGAAGACTCTTACAATAGACTCTGGAATACTTTCTGTTTGTTTTTCATTTGATAGTATGCGAATATTGACAGGATCTAAAGATAATATAGTCAGATTATGGGGAAAAGCAGGCTGGCAATTGTTGAAAATGTTCGATTCGCATAGTAATTGGGTAACTTCTGTTTGTTTTTCGCATGACGGAACAAGGATTTTAAGCGGTTCAAGAGATAATAAAATAAAATTATGGGATAGACCAAAGAGAAAATTGCTTAAGACTCTTAAAGGTCATACAAATTGGGTTAATTCTGCTGCTTTTTCACCTGATGATGCTTTGATTGTTAGTGGTTCACAAGACCAAACGATTAAAATTTGGGATAAAATTACAGGAAATCTGATTAAAACATTGGAAGGGCATACTGATACAATAAATTCAGTGAACTTCTCACCTAATGGTTATATGATTCTCAGTGGATCTTGTGATAAATCTATAAAATTATGGGATAAAACTACAGGAAATATGATTCAATCATTCGAGGGACATAAGGATATTGTGAATTCTGCTTGTTTTTCTAATGATGGGTCTTCAATTTTAAGCTGCTCAAATGATTATTGCCTAAAGATTTGGAACATAAGTTTGGATAAAATTATCAAGATCTATGAAGGCCATCACAAATCAGTTAATTCTGTTCAATTTTCTCCTGATGATTCTTTATTTGTCAGTTCTTCATCTGATACTTCCATTAAATTATGGGATTCTTTCACTGGAAGTCTCCTAAAAACATTTGAAGGTCATAAAAAGGAGGTGAATTTCGTTTGTTTTTCTCCTGATTCGAAGAAATTAATAAGCTGTTCTTGTGATAATATGCTTATTTTATGGGAAACAAACACGGGTTCAGTTCTTAAAACATTTGAAGGACATTCTCAACCAGTAACATGTGTTACTTTCTCCACTGATGGAAATTTAATTTTAAGTTGTTCCAGAGATAGCACACTCAAATTATGGTCATTGAATGGGCAGCTTTTAAATACACTAGAAGGACATAGTAGTTGGGTCAATTCAGTTGTTTTTAGTTCTGAATGGGGAGTAGCAGCAAGTGCTTCTGATGATAAAACAGTGATATTATGGCAGATCTTAAGTGGACAGATTCTGAAATGCTTCAAAGAACATACAAATGCGGTGAATTCCGTCTGTTTTTCAAGAGATGGTTCATTGATTGCCAGTGGATCTGATGATAAAACTGTGAATTTATGGGAGAAATCTACTGGTAATCTCATTAAAATTTTCGAAGGACATTCATCTTATGTGTATTGTGTGAATTTTTCGAATAATTGTGAATTAATCGTAAGCACTTCTGCTGATAAAATTGTTAAAGTTTGGGATGTTAAAAGCAAAAGACTATTGAAAAATTTAAAAGGACATAATAATTCAGTGATTTCAGCATGTTTTTCGACAAATGAAAGTATGATATTAAGCAGTTCTTCTGATAATTCCATAAAGCTTTGGGAGAATAAATTTGGAAATCTCGCGAAAAGCTTAAAAAATCAAATTTCTTTCAGTTTTTCGCATAAAAAATCAAGACTTATCACGATATCTAAGGAAAATTCTATTATAATTTGGGACACAACAACGAAAAATCCAATTAAAACTCTCAAAGGACATATTAGAATTGTCACATGTTTTTGTTTTTCCCCTGATGATTCGGAAATTTTAAGTGGATCTTACGATAAAACATTGAAATTATGGAATGCAAACAAAGGAAATCTGATAAAATCATTCAATGGCCATCTTGATGCAATCACTTCTGTTTGTTTTTCATCAGATGGGAATTGTATTTTAAGTGGTTCTTCGGATAAAACGATAATTTTATGGGATAGAAATTTTTACACTTTGCTTCAAACCTTTCAAAACTTCACATCTTCAATAAATTTTGTTTGTTTTTCTCCTGATGATTCAATGATTCTCAGTAAATCATCTGATCATTCAATATCAATTTGGGAAAAAACATCAGGAAAATTGTTGAAATCTTATCAAAATTCAGACATTTTTCTTATTAATAAGAAAAAGTTTGATTATAGAGGAGATTTGCTTTCTGAATTAGGTCCTTTTTTTTTAAATGAAGTTAAGGATTTTCAATGCACAATGACACTTTCTTCAAATGAAACTGCATTAATTTGTAGAGGAATGACAATATTAGAACCTGAATTGTTGCATCCTATGGATGAAAAAATTTTCATTCAAAGGAATGCAATTAAATTGAAATTTCTTTATCTTAATGAGAGTTCCATCAAAAAATCGATTCAACCAGAACTAACGAATAAACAAGAAAAAACAGAGAAACCGTGCATGTGTTTTCTTTTTTAAATCTTTGCATTATTTTCTTTAAAAATTCGCATGGAGAAAAAAAATTATGTTTTTA
>JFJP01039209.1_pt1 | contig 16234 bp, 11 predicted proteins | sample 431651 | NCBI WGS metagenome assembly JFJP01 (sample SAMN02602958, study PRJNA72255) | Microbial mat metagenome, whole genome shotgun sequencing project. | biome: fresh water; feature: sink hole; material: water; isolation source: purple microbial (photo- and chemosynthetic) mats found in... | reverse complement strand
TTCAGCGCGAGCCAGCACCACTAAATCCCGGTCGAGATAGACATTACCCTCACTAACGCGGGGCAACAAAAAGCGTAAGGTATTACGCCGTTCCTGCAAATGATCTTTGAGCCACGGCCCCAACGTCAGCCCCAGAAATCCAGGGTCTTCGGGCAAAACCAGTAACGGCAACCGATCATCCCAACGCTTGGGCTGTTCAGCATCCTCTAGCCCGGCCCATGGTGCAGTTTTCCACGCAACGGGCAAAACCATGACGCGCACCAAACTGGTCTGCGGGTCAGCGCCGCCGATGACATAGCGAATTTCCTTAGCTAATTGCCCTAAATCCGCGCCGTCGGCGAACAGTTTGTCATTGCGAACGGTCGCCATCAGTTTGGCTTGCGGGTTTTCGGCTTCCTTGAATACCAGTCGGCCACTATCTTGATGAATGTTGAAACTGTTGTCGGTAATCTCCGCCAATTCTGCTTGAAAGGCGTTGTCGTTAATGGGCTGATCGCGGGTGATGTCGGCCTGTAATTGTGCAGTGTTGGCTCCGGCCTGATTACCGACCGCAATGGACCGTAACCAAAGCGCACCCATAATGTCCTGCAAATGGGGAACGCGCACGGCCAGAACCGCATCACGCACGGCGTCAATGTTACGCTGTGCTTTTTCACGCAAGGCGTTGTGATGATTATTCGCTACCGAATCTAGCAATGCGCCAATCCCGGTCGTATCGTCATCGAGCCGGAAATCGGCAGCGGTTAATAGAGGCGTTTTTGCGCCGCGACTTTTGTAAAGGCCGGCCAGAATGCGGATCAAATCACGGGTTTCCTGGGCGCTGGTAGCCACTAGCACCTGATCTTCCAGTAATTGCAGCAGGTGGGGCGCAAACGGCCAGGTTTCCTTAAAATCACGGGTCTTCTGCTCGTATTCGGCTGGTGCGATATTCAACAGGCGGCAATACTCCGCCACCGGACTTTTGATCTGCGCTGCTATAGTTTCGGTAGGAATTTGCAGACGATTTTCAAATAACCGATGCAACAACAAACGCCGCCGGTCGGTTTTAGCACCTTCCCCTTTGAAGTCAATCACCCGTGGTCCTACCCGGTGAATCTGCTTGAAGGCTTCGCTTTCTGTATTGCGAACCGAAACGACTAATACCAATCGTTCCGGGTAAGCCTTGGCAATATCAGACAAATTTTGGATAAAATTGAAAGTCCACTCTTTCCAAAGATGCTCTTTGGTATTAGTCAACCCGTCATACCACGTCTGAAATTCGTCAAGAATAAGCGCGATAGGTTGCTTGGCAAACAACTCTTCAAACAGGGCTGCCCCAGGTACGTTGGTTTTCAATACCCCTTGGCTTTCCCATTTTGCCCGTGCTTCGGCTCCATGAGGATGTCGCTCGAAGACCAAATCCCACAGAGTTTTATAGCGATTGCGGTGCATTGATTCAGCGATAACCACCATTGAAGTACGCAATGGTAATTCAGCTAACTTGGATTTTTCCAATACACCTGCCCAATGTTGCAACCAGATTTGAGTAGCGTTTTGATCCGTGAGGCTGTGATAGAGCGCCGCCATTAGATGAGATTTACCTAAGCCCCGCTCACCTAAGACCACGACACATTGCCATTGCGTAGGGCCAATAGACTCAATACCAACCAATACATCCTGCGTTGGACTGTTTTATTCGTGGTAAACAACTCAATAGACGTACCTTTGAGGGCTTTACCGCGAAATTCCTGACGAAGCGTCAGCATGAGCATGCTCCAAAAAAATACTTATGAAAATAAAAATAGTCATTTGCAGTGTTAATCTCTAGTTCCTCAAAAGTTATATTTCTCTCGCCTGCGACGGAATGCTTCTTCTGACCCTTCCATGATGTCGAGAATAGCTTTGGTAACGGTCTCCTGATCTAATCCACCATGGGCAAGTACTTTGCCCCTACCATCTAGAGCCTCAAATGCATATACCAGTTCAGCATCGCCATTTACAGGCAGGTTTGCGTTATGAGTAGCGATGATGAGTTGGCGCTTGGATTTGACCTTACGAAGTATTGGAATCAGTTCTCGGAACACAAAATTAGAGTCCAACTCATCCTCGGGCTGATCAATGACTAACGGCCCACCTTCCTGCGCCAGCAACAGCGCGAGAGCTGCGGTATTCCGCTGACCGTCAGAGAGGGAGCCTTTGGCGATACTGCCTGCGGTCGATCCATCTGCTCGAAACAGCTTCATGTTGACGGTGTCTTGTACTCGGGAGCAGCGGAGATTTTCCCAGCGCTCAAGATGGTCCTGAATATGCTGAAATAGCTCTTGGCTATTCGTTACGAAATCTACTCCTTCGAAAATTTCGTTTGAATTTAATTTACAGTGAAGGATCTGCCATGGAGACTCCGCGTTCATTTCTCCAGCAAATAATTTAAATAAGCGTTTTCCAATTTCATACCAAGTTCGTCCAAGTTTTGAGCGTCTATCAAGCTTTGTCTCTTGAGCGAATTCCTCCCACAGTTTTAAAAAATGCAGTTCATCAAATTGTCTGTGAATAACAATTTCAATAAATGGTTTGTTACTGTCCTGAAGGACAGCTAGGGTATTTGCTCTTTTTGCTGCTCTCATTCTCTTGATGGTTTGTCGTTTCCAAATACGATGTAACTGCCGCATTAAAATATCTGGGTTTCCAGCGGCTTCATTGAGCCGCTGAGTTTCAGCCCCGGTTTCATCAATCTCACGCTGTTTCTTGGTGCGTGATTGGTTGATTTCTTGAATATGACCAACATCATCCGTTGTCAGTCCTTTAGCTGCGCAAGCTTCACTGAACTTGGTATCGGCCTGATCCAGTTCCTCTCGGATCACATTCCAATTTGGTTCACTGGCTTTAAGTTCATCAACAGCGCATTTGAATTGCTCGACAGCATCGCGGATAGTCTTAGCTAACGATTCCTTGGCAGTTTTTACCTTATCGTCGAATTGCCTTAACCAAGCTGCATGTGGTGAATCTGCAACTTGGAATGGTATGTGTGATGCGGCGATTGCCTCGGCCAAGACGACAACATCGGTAAACTGCTTGCCGGGTGCCCCGGCAAGCCCTTCGAGGTAGCGTGCCTCTGCCTTGAGCAGCTGATGTCGCCGGGCATCCTCTTGAATCTCGCTGCGAGCCTTCCATTGGCGGTTCAGTTCCTGATGCTCTTGCTGAAGCCGCTTGTAATCTTTTTCGAGTGTCTTGGCTTTGCGGAGATTAGAAAAAGCGTCTTGGATTTGCAGCTTGAGTTTGTGTTCGCGATCCGCCAGTTTATCCAGTTCGGTTTTGGCAAATCCATCGACTAACTCCAGCAGACGCTGTGCCTGGCGAACGCTGCCATCATCGGTTTTTGATTCGGTCAAATGGTTGAGCTGCTGCTGGCTGTAGAAGCGAAGAGGCAAGCTATTAAAGAAGGTCTCTGGATCAGCCAGATCGCGACCACGCACGGTCGTGGTGCCGTTTTGCCAGACAATACGATCCTCAACACCATCCGCGTTGACCCAGCATACTTCAACTTCTGCGTGGGATTCGTTCAAAGTATCGCGTACTCGTTTGATCCGCTCTTTGGTTCCGTCATCAATGTCCTTGGATTTGTCCTTGCCTAGAATGATTCTTAAGTATTCAAGCAAGGTTGATTTTCCGGTACCTCGACCACCGATCACGCAGTTCATGTTGGGGGAGAAATGTGCTTCTTGGTCGGCTAGGAACGCGACGTTTTTGATCGAGATCGACTTGATGGTCGCCTGACGAATGCGCTGTGCGGGATGTTTATCTATCGTTATATCTTCTGGCAGAATGATGCGGGATTCGTGATCGATGAATGCTTGGCGGAGAGACTCGATGGATGGCTCCGACATTTTGATCCATGAGTATCGGTAACCAATGCTGTTTGGCATCGGCTTTTTATTATTATCAAGGGCGATCAGTTTTTTATTATCCGAAGACATGAGTGTAGCAATGGGACGAATGCGCTTCCAACTTTCGCAACAATCGTCACCAGAGCGAAATAACTTCTGGAATGCACTACTCATTCGACTTAATGGTTTAGGAACCTCAACAGCTAAGAGATCAGGGTTTCGATATTCTTCCTGTTGAAGCCACTCGCTAATCCTGTCGTTGTCAAAAAGGCTGTCTTTAAAAACATGGGGAATAATTACAATCCCGCGCCATGAACCGTCTGAATTGGGCTTCTGGACGACACTTAAAATGTTAGGAAGGCGCTTTGTTGACTTAGCTAGCCGTTCACCTTCGATTCGGGGTCTTCCAACTCCGCATTCTGTTAGGATATGGTCTATGTCATCGATGTTTGTTCCAGGCTCAAAAAGACAAAGAACATGCATTCCTTTACCAACATCTGCCTCAAGCTCAAATCCTGGGAACAAGGTGATCTTGTGGCTGAACTCCCGCTCAATCTCATCAAACGCTGCCTGCAGGTATGGGATAAATTCCTTACTGAGAAAGTTATGGTCAGTGATGGCGACCACATCCAGACGTTGGGAATAACAAGCCTTTGCGAACGCCTTTGCTGCCTCAGCCTCTTGTCCGGTTTTGAGGCGATCCCCGGCCCAATGCCGGGCATCTGCAGGCGTCTGCATTTGCAAATCACATTTCAGCCAACGCATTCCTTTGTAAGAAGATGTCATTCAGTAAACTCCTGTGTATACGTTTTATCGGCCAGACTACCCAAGGTGCCGTTAGGTAATCGGCGGTAATGGCAAACTGTTTTTCTCGCTCAGGTGAGCGGGTAAAAGTGAGCAGCACATCGTAATGTTGACGCGGACCTTTGACATCTTCCATCGCTGCCACGAAACCCAGACTATCGGCCAGAAACTCGACCTTGAAACCGAAATGTTGGGCGACAGACGCCAGATAGTCCATGGCAATTCCAGAAAGCTCCGGCTGAATCAACATGTAAGGAGGATAGTCGGCAACCCGTGCGCGCACGATGGGATGACTGGCCAGCCCCGCCTGTTCTGACGGGGTTAATTCGACAGCTACTGAGTGCTTTGGGGGTTCGTCTTGCTGCGCAATGGCACCTGGGCCAGGCGATAGTGCAAGAGCCAGCAACACGGTTGCAGTGAGCTTGCGGAAGATTGACATGCTTTTTTTTGATAAAGGTGTCGGTGGCAACAGCCAAGGAAGATTGTCTTTTTTCGATGTGGCAGTAAGTATACGCGCACACCAGCAGCCGTATGGCTTGCTGGTCAGATTGACCGTTCAACTACCCACCGCCAAAAAATTGGCACTCGCAGCAGCGGGTCAATCGGCCCCAGTTGCTAAGGTAACGGTCGTTACGTTAGCACAAGAGGCCCAAATCGGGTATACTGCGGGGCATTGACCGGTGGAGAGGCGGACCCAACATGCAGGCGGTGATCTACGCAAGAGTTAGTACCGACGAACAAGCGGAAAGTGGGGCCGGTCTCCATGCCCAGGTGGATGCGTGTACGTTGTTTGCTCAGCAGCAAGAGTGGACCGTCATGGGCGTGTTTACCGATGAAGGCGTATCCGGCACTGCGGATCTGGAAAAACGCACGGGGCTGTTGGCCGCAATCAATGGGCTGGCCAAAGACGGAGTGCTGGTGGTGGCCAAGCGGGATCGCCTGGCGCGTGATGTGGTGCTGGTCAAACTGATTGAGCGGATGGTGACCAAGCGCAAAGCGAAAATGGTCGCGCTCAATGGCGTCAACGAAGAAACCCCCGAAGCCCACCTATTTAATGGGATGATGGATCAGTTTGCTGCCTACGAGGTGGCGGTGATTCGGGCGCGGACCAAAGCGGCACTCGCTGCCAAAAAAGCACGGGGGGAACGCATGGGAAAATTGCCCTACGGTTTTGGAGTTGCAGAGGACGGGGTCCATGTCGTGCCGTGTCCAACCGAGCAAGTGATTTTGCAGCGCATGGTGAGTTTGCGCAGTCAGGGCTATTCATTGCGGAAGATGGCGGTGCTGCTCAACAGTGAAAGTCAGTTTAACCGGCACGGCCAACCGTGGAACAATGTGTTGCTCCACAAGATTTGCAGCAATTTGACGCAGCGCATGGCCCCTGAATTTGCACTGGGCGGCCCCAGTGAGAAAGAGAGTCATTGCTTGCGGCTGTTAAACCAGCAACCAATCATCGGGTAGATGGTTATTACTTTTCGATGCAAGCCCCTGGCTGTTGAGCTTGACCAGCCGAAAAATCGCCATTCCCGCAAAAGTAAAACCGTACAAACTTTTTGTACTATACAAACTTGTAGTCACCAAACCGCTGGATTCTTCACGCCAACTACCGTTGGCGACGACAAAACTTGGCCGTGGCCAGAAAAAATCACTGGCAACCGCTACTTGGGTCGTCCCACTTTGACCCGTTCAACTGTCTGCACTGCGGTCCGAAACTCGTCGTCCGGCAAACTGGCCAACAGCCGCAGACCGGCTCGCACCAACTCGCTCTTGTACGTCTCCATGCACATGCTCAAGCTGCGCTGTTTGAGCTGGCCCAAGAGTGCATAGTCTTCTGGTGGCATGGTAAAGGTGTCGCGCATCACCTTGGAAGAAACCGAAGCGGATTTTACCGGGGGCGCGGTCGTGCCAAAAATGGCGTCAGCTTGCGAAAAACGCACGTCGAGCGCGGAGCGTTCCAGATTCACCGACCGTTGCAAAGCGTCTTTGGTATTTTTAGCCACGGGCTTTTCACGCCTCCAACAGCTGCAACAGTTCATCGAGCAGCGCGTTAATTTCTAGTGCAGCGGCGCGTGCTTCGTGGCCCTGGGTTACCACCACACTGCCCCAAGCGGCGGATTGCCGATAGGCGGTACGTAACCCCAACCGAGTTTTCAGCATTGGAATCCCAAAAGTCTCCAACACTTCTAGCGCATTTTTAGCCAGATTGGTTGACTGGCACATGGTGGCCAATAGCCGCGCCTGCAAAGCCGGGTTGAGCGGCTCCACCATTTCCACCAACTTCTGAAAACCAGCCGTCGCCCACAGATCGGTGGGCGATGGAATCAGGGGACAGACTGCCAAATCGGCGATGAGCAATGCACTTTGGGTGTGGAGCGATTCCACCGAGGGGGGGCAGTCCACCACAATGAAATCGTAGTCATCGACAAACCGTTTGACCTGTTGATGCACTTTGCTACCGGCTGCGCCCAGACCCACAACCGTGGCGGGAAAAGGTTGGTCATCCGGGGCGGATGCGGCCCAACGTACTGCGGTGCCCTGCGGATCGGCGTCGATAACCAGAACTTTTTTACCGCGCACGCCCAACGTGCCCGCCACCTGGCAGCAGGTGGTCGTCTTCCCACTCCCACCTTTTTGGTTGGAGAAAGCAATGATTTTGGCTGGCATGATGACCTCACTCGGTTGGTATGATTTTAATCATACAAACAATTATCTGACCAGATTGCCGCCCCGTCAAGGATCACCACAGCCGAACTGTTGTGTGATTAAAACTGTTTGTACACAAAAGTCATCAGCAGGGACGTGGAATCAGCAGCCAACCCCCAAGCATTTGTGGGTAGTCGGCTATCTTGCCGTTGGACGAACCCCCGGATAGGGGGTCGATTAGTCCAAACTGCGGTTGAACAGCTCAATCGTTCGCTGGTCCAGTTGGTGCGCAAAAATCATGCAATCCAAAATGTCTGCGCCCACGTTGGTGGCAGACTGCTGAACCAACTCAAAATGCAGAGTAGCCATGGCCGCGTGGAAACCACTCACGCTCACGTGAGTGGGCTGAGTAGCGCGGTAACCCAAGCCCTGCAAAAATTGCGCGAAGCACACTCCTATCTCCAGGAGTGTCGGCTCGTCCCAGTCCGCAGGTGGCATGGCAAACGCATCCTGGGATCGATAAATGGCGGGACCCATCTTTGTATATGGCGGCTTTGGTCACCAGATAGGCCCACATGGGCGGCGCGTCGGGTGGAATCACCGGTGCAGAACCCCACAAACGTGGGGACACCAGCAGCGCGTGAGCTTGTTCCAAATCACCCTGTGTCTGAGTAAGTGCCTGGGCACATGCCGCCTGACTCACTGTGTTGTTGGTCAGACGACGCAGCTTTTTGAGATTTTCGGTGGAAAATTTCATTGAATTACCTGGGAAGGAAAAAACAGGGCAGTGGGCCAACGGTGTCGGCTCATGGTTGACCTTTTGCTGCCAGTAATTGCAGTACTGAGTTTGGGCGGAGGCCGTGCGCTACGCGCCTACTTTCAGTTTTGTGGTGCCCAAACCCGCCAGATTTTGCGCGGGAGTGATCGCCCTGCAATTAGTCTGAACTACCGACTGGAATCAAAAAGTTTTGCAGATTAACAAAACGAGCAACTGCCAGTTGCCCTGTTTACCAATCCCAAGTCATCACTGGGGTGTGGCGGTAAACTCGACCAGTGGGGAGCTATTTTTCACCAAGTCTGCTGTTCGCCCGCCAAACAGCAAAAAGGGTTTTTCAGCACACCACTGCTGCTAAGTGAATATTGGGCTTGTTGGCCTCAAAATTCCTGCAACTGTGGGTTGGGCACAACTAACTTTGGCCAAGTACCGCTGAAAAACCCAAACACTCCAAAATTCGGTAATGAAATCAGTTGACGGAGTATTGCTTTTACCGCCTAAAAATTCTTGGTCCAGTATAATATCCTTCAAAAATTCAGTTTTTGAACACTGGCCAATGCAAACTCAGCTATTGATTCCCCCTACTGTGGCGATTGATGTGTGATATTCACCACATTGCGGAGGTGGGGTTTTTCCCACTGCAAATGGGGGAATCGATCCGCAGAATACTGAGGAAAGGAATCGACTGCAACCAACAGCATTTTTTTTAGAGCGTATTTCAAACAAAACTTTTGTTTAAAATACGCAAAACTGTTTTTGGCCATTATTAAATAACCGTGGAGTACGTGAGCCAATGTTTTTTGGAACACTGGAGCAGTGAGCCAATGAATCACGTGAGAAGTTTGAACACGAATACCAGGGCACACAATTAATCTTAGCCATATCACGTTGAACAGTGGGCTTGTGAATAATAGTTTTTAGCCAATATTTTGGGCTTTTTTTTTTTTGAAAAACCTGGTGGATCACGTGGGGAAGTGAGGCGGTGGAATGTGAAACTGTAACCACATGGGGGGTGTAGATTTTTGCCGTGAGCAGTGGACACACTGTAGTCCCATTTTAACCTGGTTATTTATTACCAAACTCCAATCTATGTTATGCACCCCCCCACCTAAAGGTGGGGGGGTGGTGCATATTGCATAGACATTGTGAATATGCACTGAATAATAGCTAAATGGCTTTATTTTCAACAACTTATTACTGTTGTATTCAATCCAGCATTCAGCACTGCATATCCTAACTTTTCAGAAATTTTCCCCCTTTTACAGTGATTACGTGGTCCTTGGTTAAATAGCCATCAGCCACACATTCTGTCAACATGCGGCTAATTTTGCTCTGACTCACTCCACACATCTGGGCAAGTTTTGTTTGATTTTCAAACTTGTCCTTGGCAAAGATTGCCAAAATCTGAGTCAACAAAACATTTTCAGATTCTCCCCCCCTTTCAGTGGGGGAAGACTCTGAACACTGCCAAATGTGTGGAGGATTATCCGTATTCAATTTCAAACGAAAACTGTCAGGTTTTGGATCGGGGAAGCGGCACTTGTTCATTTTGACCTTCACAAATCCATCAGCAGTACGGGTCAATCCAATATTGGCATTGACCCAATCAATCTTTTTACTACTACCACGAGCACCCCGTTTACCATCTTTACCCGTGTGGTCCACCACCACCACGGTGTAACCCAAACTACGTAATCGCCGAAACCAAACCAAATAGGGTTCGTGGGCTTGACTGCTATTTTCATCAATGCCAAAAACAAGGCTGGATAAATTGTCAAAAATCACAAAATTGGCACCCACACGTTCAAAATACCGTTCCAAACCATCTTGGACTGATTTTTCTAAAATGTTTAGCGACTCTCCAGCTTTTTCAAACTGGTCACTGCTAAGAAAGTGCAGATTTTTGTGTTGAGTAGAGCAAAACATGCGATAGCGATGTTGCAACATACTCCAACCCATTTCACCATCAACAATTGCCACTGTAAATTTCTCAAAAACCTCCAAATAACCAAAGCATGCCTTCCCGGTACTAAACCCCATTGCCAATTCCATTACAAACCAAGATTTGTAAGTGCCGGTGGGGGCAAAAACCCAGTTGACTGAATTGTTTATTAGCCAATCACCCAAAATATATCGAATCGGTGGAAAATCGGCTTTAAACAACTGAGCCGCTGACATACCACACGTGGTGTAAAAATCATGCGCCCCCACGTCTAACAACGTTTTGTACTTGCGGCTTAGCTTGTCCAGGGCCATTTTCTGCGATCCATCACAGAACAAGTAGGCATAAAAACTCACCAAATCACCACCTTTTGCTTGTTCGCTACCTTGAGCGTTGTTGTCGCACGCAAAATCAGACCATCTTCCAGATTTCACATTGATTTTGAAAGACCCCGGATTTTTATCATTGCGCATGGGATTCAGAACCACCCACTCATCACCCTTAAAATCGCCCCCTGGCAGCCAGTCTGTAACCAACTCCTGAGCATGCTTCAACAACGCTTTTCTCATCACAGAAAAATCGTTTGGTTTTGTGTCCAACTGGGGCGCGGTTGGGGCTAGAACATCTTGCGCTGTTTTGACATTTACCACAAAAGGTTGAGCACTGGAGTTAAAATAAAGGTCAGGATCATCGCTGACAAAACACAGCCGAAATAAATCTCGACACGAATCATCACTAACCAACCCATACTCCTGGAGGAAGTATGCGGAAACTTGCTCATAAGCAAGTTGGCTGTGAATAAGTTTCAAGTATTTTTCACCTTCGGGTGACGGATCAATGCGCAACTCATCCAAGTTGGTGTACTCAAGAAAAATCCCCACTTTTAGTCCGTCGTTGCTGGGACTGGCAAAACAAAAATGCACGTGAGAATCATTTTCCAGAAAATCTCTAGCCTTTTCCATAGTCATACCGTGGATTTTCTTACTAAATTTGTCAAAATCCATGACAATGTAAAAATTATACTTGATAAATTTAAATTTAAACTCCAGGCGACTTGACCTGCTGTGACACAACACACTGGCTGCAAAAGCTGGCAAATTCAGCTTCGCCCGCCTGTACGCTTCGCTTCTCTCTGCGTCGTCAGGAATACTCTTTTTGTCAGCAAGAATATTCCAACAATCCTCAACAGGTTTTCCCCACTTACCTTGTTGAATTCCTGTGAGTGCCGAATTCAATGAACGAGAAGAGGCTTCAACGATTTTGATTTTTTCAAACCAAGACAACTTAAAATTTTTCATATCGCATCCTCCACACCACAGTTGGGATGCTGCAAATAATAATTTGTAATCATGATGAATCGCTCCGCGTTTTTTCACACACAGGGGAGTTGTTAGTGCAACTCCCCTACCTTGGGTTTACTCAACAAACACCTGGCCACACTGTGAGTACCACCACCTAGGGGGTAGTTGGACAATTTCGTAAAAAACATTGTCAACTATGCTCAGCGGTATCAAAACTCCGGCCATTTGCCCACTCACACTGGGCAAGTAATTTTTAGCAACGACACGGGTTGTCGTCGTCAACTCCTTGACACAACCAAAATCATTGCCCGCGAGTTGCCAAACTTCAAACCATTCTGGTACTCAACGCTACTTAGTTGAATAGCGTTGCTTGTCACCCCAGGCTCGGTTAAAACCAAACTTGGGGCGACAGATTAAACAAACTAACTGCGCGTGTTCACACACGTGATTTGGTCATCCATGGTGCTACTCCAGACTAGCCACTTGATTGAGTAGAAGTTGATTGCCTAGTTTTTAACCAGACAATAATGTCTGATTCTGAGTACAGAACACGGCGTCCCAACTTGTAGAATTTTAAATTGCTATTCCCCTTACTTCGCCAAGAAATCAGTGTGGCAGCGCTAATTCCTGTCCAAGCTGCGACTTGACTCGTGCTCAATAATTTTTTCCTCAATTTCAATTCTCCACTAGGCGATTACAAATGTTGGTGCGGCAAACCGCACTCCCCCACCACTGTGAACCAACTCGCTCAAGCAATCTCCAACCACATTGGTAATGCTGTTACTATTCACATTTTGGTCATTGACCAAGCCTGCGCCACAACTTGCTTGAGCAATCTCCAACCACGCTGGTAGCGCTGTTTACTAAGTCAAATTAGTATTTGCAACTCGCGTGTGTGATTGACCAAACACTACTGACATAGCCCAACTTAGCTGGAGAGTTATTCAGCAGTTTCACATTAGAGGAAGCGCCCCCACTTGGTTGGGGCGCGCTAAAGTTGATGTTGCTCATCTAACAACACTGGGTCGCTAGATGAAGCAACTCCTCAAACGTTACCAGCTTTGCCAATCTGGTGACGTGCATTGCTGATTATTGACTTCAAGTGTTTGGAATCACAAATCAGCAAAATGTACTCGTTGATTTTTAGTGTCAACTTTGCCTCATCTACCACTTTTTCTCTGGGTGGTTTTCCAAAACCTTTGCGCTCGATAACATGCGCAATGTTTTTGGCGGTTGGCCACTTTTGATTTGGGTACAATTTTTTCAACTTGCGCACGGTAAACTCCCAAACTTCAATCTTCTGATCATCAGATTTGAGCTTGAAGAGTGGCACGAGCACTCCAGCTTTTACTGAGTTGATTGGTAAGCCAACCAACACTTCAAACGCTGCCGCATTAACTTCGCGGCACATTGTGGATTGGTCCATTTCCAGATACTTGTGGTTGAAGTCACGCATAGAATTACAGTATTTGCGTTTGTACGCCTTGGTTGAACTAAGCCTATGCAGTGCGGCTCGAATGTTTCCTTTGCTGCTGTTGATTGATTCAATCACGGAATCAACTTCTTCTTGGGACATGGACAAATCTTGGGAACTCATTGCAATATCTCCAAATGTTTATGGGGCCAGAAACTGGCGCGGTCGGCGGCCACACTCACCGTGGCTCAAGTTGCATCAGCGCCAAACACATTGCTGACTGCACAGTTATTATTTACAGTTTGGTTATCGAAAAACCGTAACTACCGAGCCACACTCACCAACTGATATATCAGTTGAGCTTTGCTCAATCATTTACACTTTGGGTGCACAAACTTTGCAAACAACTCACTCAAAGCAAAAACCAACGTGGTTCTCGCTCACACGGTAAAATTATCATTTTCAAAAATTGAAGTTGCTGACACTCGACCAAGCGAGACCGAGGTGGCTGGAGATGTTTCGCACTGGGAAGTGGCACACTCCCCGTTGCGCCGTTTGAATCAGCACCAACTACAATTTACATTTTGGTAAGAATGCTAACTGAGTGGCGCAACTTGTTGAATTGTCTGGGGGGCCAACAGTTGATGGCACTGACTGGCAACAGAAGAGGCACTACGGACAAACGCCCAGTGCGTGGATAAAATGCCAGTGGCCGGCGTTTTTACCGGTTGCAGCACTCTGGCGATGAACAAGCGAGTTGAAGAGAAGAGTGCAGAACACTGCTGCCCCGCACTGATTTTGGGGGGGGAATTCAGAGCGATGACAGTGAGCGGTTTCTCTAATTAGAGAAAATTAAAAAATGGTTATAACGATGAGCCGCAACAACTGTGGAATTTGGTCGTGCACGGCCACCCGTGGTGAGTAGCGGTTTTGGCGCACGGCAAATCAGTCATTGTTGACGCTTGTTGGGACTTGCCGCTTGGAAAAAAGCGCCCGTGCCACTGGTTCAATCTGCACCAACTTTTGGGGCGCGAGCGGCGTTTTTTCGTGTGAGAGCGGGCGGGAGGCGTAACAGGTAAAACAGGTAAAATCTGGGATTTTCAATTTTTCCCAGGCCGATTTTTTTAAAAGTTGGGTTTTACCTGTTTTACCTGTTTACCTGTTACAAGTTTTATTATTATTAAGAAGAGTATATTTAACTAAAACACTGGAGAAACGTTAAGCCACAACAGACTGGAGCACCATCACAAGTTTTAGCCCCGTTTCAGCGGAGCTATGGAACTCAGTGCCGCCGCACTAATTGGGGCCGCTGCACAACCAACTGCTGCCAACTTCCGCTGCACAACGCGCCGCTGCACAACCAACTGCTGCCAACTTCTGCTGCCAACTTCCGCTGCACAACCAACGCCGCTGCACAACGCGCCGCCGCACAACCAACTGCTGCACTAATTGGGGAGTTTCACCACGACACGGGAAAAAACGAGCGGCAGTCGAAGTTTTTGCGTTGCCCCAATCATTGGTTCACAACAAGGCTGGTCGTCGTCTGTTATTCTTGCTTGATTGCCTTGTTTCCAGTTTGTGTTTCCCAGCGCTGAATAATTTGCTGGCAAAAAGTTGGCGATATTTCTCCGCCAATGCAAGACCGCCCAGTTTCCTCAGCAACCAACAACGTTGTACCACTGCCCAAAAACGGGTCAATCACCACGCCGTGGGGTGGACAAAACAACTCCAATAGCTTTGCAATCATTTCCGCTGGTTTGCGCCCCCGGTGGCGTGATTCGCCGTTGGTTGATGTGTCGATGGTGCAACGAATCACGTCCTGACACTGGCGAAAAACACTCACTCCATCCCGTGCAAAAAACGCCACATAAATCCAATTCTGAAAACCGAATTCACTCAGCGCTCCCCCGTTCGTAATCCAACTCGCCATGGAGTTGCGGTAGGGCATGTTTGTCTTGCGAAAAAACTCCATCATGGCCGGTTGGCCCGGCGTGACTGCAACAATGGGCGCTTTGGTGATTAGCCAGTCGTGTTCCCAGTAAAACGACTCGTCCCACCAATCCGCTTTGACGCCATACGGCGGATCGGCAAACCCCAAATCAACCTGCGGTAAATCAGCGTGGAACGCTGGCTTTGAGGTATCTCCGCAGAAAAGCCGGTGCCGGCCCAGTTGCCACCAGTCGCCAACTGCAACCGGTTGAGCCGCTAACATTTCAAAGCTGCGTTCAACCACAATCGCAGTCTGCAGACGCTTCATTGTGGTGAAATACTTGGTTGCTTGGCGAATTGTCTCTGCTGACAAATCCCGCACGCACTCAATCTCACGAGTCTGGGATGTGGCAACCGCCAGGTTGCTGGCTAATTCAATCAACCGTGCAATCGCCCGGTTTGGTGTGGAGTGGACAATCTCTTTGAACAACACGGGCACGGTTTTCTGCAATTCAGAAAATGCCCGCGTTTGCGACTTGTTGAGCCGGTGCTCCAGCGCAAACTGCTGGACTTGGTCGGTCGTGAACAGCAGCGGCAAATCGTGATTGTGGAATGCTTGCCACTCTCTGGGTTTTGGCAAACTGGAAAATATCTCGACAACCTGGGCAACAAATTTGTTGCCCAGATTTGTCCCGTGTTTGCGGTCACTGTCCAACTTGGTTAGCAGCGCTCGCACTCGCCATTTCGGTTCTTGAATCGTTGCCAGCGGCGCATAGCCTTGGTCAAACTCCAACAGCGTGGCGTCAACCAATTCCGCCAGTGCCAACACTTCTTCCAGTGGCGTCAGGTCAACCCGCTGCATGTTTTCGGTTGCGCACAGCCGCCGTGCCTGTAGGTCATTTACCACCAGCACTCGCGCTTCAATCGTTGCCAGCTCGGTAAACTGCTTGATGGCCCGCCAACGCCGCTCACCGGCAATCAGTTCAAACATCTGATCCGTAATGGGCCGCACGGTGATGGGCTGAATCAATCCGTCTCGTTCAATGCTTCTTGCCAATTCCCGCAGCGCACCGATTTCAAATTGAAAACTTCAATACTTACTATGCTCACTCCACTCCCCGGCCCATTGAAAACAGGGGCGACCACAAAAAAACCGCGCACTTGTGTGTCGCAGCTGGAGTTATTTTCAATGCCAATTTCGGCGAAAAAGTGATGTACCGTATCTCACAAAACTCAAAATTCTGTACGGTACACAAAGTGTACGGTATCACACAAATCTCAAGCCGTGCGGGCAGTAAGTCGCACGGTAAACTGGAGATTGCACTTGACTGCGCTTGCTGGTTGCATCATAATTGGTGCAGAAATGTTTATTTTGGTGCAACACGCCGCGTTACCACCTTGGGGGTGGGCCGCCGGGGCCGCCGGTTCCAAACTAGGCGAAAATCCGCACAACCGCTAAACTATTGTGAGATTTTGTTGCGCCGCTGGCGGAACAATCCACCAAACCAGCGAGAGATTATTGATGGCGTAGAAAACAAAAACCCCGCCAAGTCCAAGGCAGGG
>JFJP01038694.1_pt1 | contig 16234 bp, 16 predicted proteins | sample 431651 | NCBI WGS metagenome assembly JFJP01 (sample SAMN02602958, study PRJNA72255) | Microbial mat metagenome, whole genome shotgun sequencing project. | biome: fresh water; feature: sink hole; material: water; isolation source: purple microbial (photo- and chemosynthetic) mats found in... | reverse complement strand
TTTGATGGCCAAGTCGGATATGGTTGAATCGAGTTCTGAAAAAGTAGCTGTTGAGGGCGGTAGTGAACATATCCTGCTGGTTGATGATGAAGCAGTAATATCCAGTATTGAAAGACAGATACTCGAACGTCTCGGGTATACTGTCTGTGAAATCAACAGCAGCCTTGATGCCTTGGAAGAATTCAAAGCAAATCCGGACCGCTATGATCTTCTTATCTCCGATATGTCCATGCCGCACATGACTGGAGATGTCCTTGCAAGGGAGATGCTCTCTATGAGACCCGACCTTCCGATCATCATTTGCACTGGATTTAGCGAGCGTATTAATGAGGACCTTGCCAGGGAAATGGGTATCAGGGGATTTCTCATGAAGCCGATCACCATATCCGCCCTGGCACATGAAGTAAGAAGGGTTCTGGATGATTACGGGCAATGATCCAGGAAGAGCGAGAAAAAGAGGGTTGATCACAGTGCATGAAAGGTGAGATAGACATGGGTAAAAAAAGTATTTTTTTGACTAAATGGGTATTTGGTTGAGCAGTGCTATATGATTATTGATATACCTATTGATGGATGTGAGGCGGAAATAATTTTTTTTGTAAATCCGAATTTTCGGAGAAGGTTCGTCTATCGACTTTCATTATGATTAAACTTGAAAGAATCTATCTTGAAATCGGTAATATTTGTAATCTTGCGTGCCCTTTTTGCCTGCCTCGCTCTCGTCCCCCTCAAACTATGACAATTGACCGGATTATTCGGATTCTTCCTCAAATTAAAAAAATTGCATCATCGGTATGTCTGCATGTGCTCGGCGAACCTTTGTTTCACCCGGAATTTGATGCCATTTGCGATCTTTTGACGGTGTGGGAAGTTCCGGTTCAGATAACCACCAACGGCACCCTTCTCTATAAAAAAAGAAAAGAAATCCTGAAACAAAACACAATCCGACAAATTAATATATCTCTCCAGGCTTTGGATTTTCCGCATGTATCGCATGATTGTCATAAGCTTCTTTCAGGTATCCATCAGTTCTGCTGCAAAGCTATGATTGCCCGACCCGAACTGTATATTAACCTTCGATTCTGGAATTTTGATAAAATTGAACATTCGCCGACCTTTCAATTTTTTCAGTCTCTATTTAATTTTGATGTGTCAAAAATAGATATCCAATGGAAAAAAAGTTTTCATCTTCAAGGCAGACTCTATCTGAATTTTGATTCTCAATTCCAATGGCCTTCTTTGACTCACTCTTTCCGCAGCGAAAAAGGGTATTGCTATGGGCTCACCCATCATTGCGGAATATTGGCAAATGGCGATGTCATCCCCTGCTGCCTGGATGGCAATGGTGAGATTGTACTCGGAAATTGCCTTGTAACCCCCCTTGAAGAGATCCTTTCTTTACCCCGTGCCCAAAACATGACGGCTCATTTTAATAAGGGAGAACTGATTGAACCCTTGTGTCGTCATTGCGGTTTTATTTCAAGATTTGATAAAAAAGCACGACGATTAGCGACTCGACACAAATCTTGCTGTGACCAAACCATCAAGGGTCTACATGCATAAGCGCCACAAGATTACTATTGATGAAGACAAAATAGTCAATGGGGAACTCCAGGGGTTTGTGATAATGGCAGGAGCACCCATGGATGCGGTTATAAAATTGATAAGGTCCGGTATTTCTCTTGTCCCTATTCATAAAGATGTGGCCGAAAAAATCCATCAAGCCTATCCTTACTTAGTCCCAGGTATTTTTCGTCCTATGTCTATCCCTCTTCATGAGGGAGCAAAACGATTTTACCGGGAAAAGGGAATGACAGTAAAGGAAGCCAAATGAAAAAAAACTGGCCCGTTTCACAAATGCTGTTGTTTTTTTTCCATTTTCATTTCCATTGCTGCAGTTATTGTGACCATTTTTATCACCAATACCACCTTAAGATCTGTGGGACAAAACCTCCCCGACACCCTGATCAGGGAACTGGTATCCCTTGATAATGTTCTGGATAACCGAAGGCGTCTCAGGATTTGAGCCTGATTCCGGAACAACAGCCTCTATCATTCACTCCAGGATAAGAAATGCTTTTGAAAAAGCAAAAGTCTTAAATCAGCAGTCCCGCCTCATAGCCCAGAACAGACTCAATGATGAGCGAAAAAGGCTGAGTCGGTTTTTATCCAATGTCAATCTGCTTTTTATGCTCACCCTTTTCATTCACTGACGGCCGTGAGGCGTTGGAAACATTGAAAACCCTCACGGATAAAAACCTGTCTGTCCGGGCTATTATTCTTGATCTTACGGTTCCGGGAGGTATGGGCGGAAAGGCAACTGTAAGGGAAATACGAAAAGTAAATTCTGTTATTCCTGTGTTTGTCGCCAGTGGATATTCTGAAGATGCCGCCATTGCAAATCCTGAAGAATTCGGGTTTACTGCCGGCCTTGAAAAACCGTTTTCAATTTCAGAGCTGGCCCAGATGTTTGAGAAGCATCTGGGGAGCTAAGTCTTTGATTTGGAAGCATCCAGTATCTCCCGGATCGATACGGCAAGGTCTTCGTTGGAGAAAGGTTTTTGAAGGTATCTGCGTATTCCGATTTCAAAGGCTTCGGCTTCTGAAACCGTTTCACTGTATCCGGTACATAGAATAACCGGAAAGTTTTTACGAATACTTAATATTTTACCGGCCAGTTCTCCCCCTGTCATCTGAGGCATGGTCATATCCGTTACAATAAGATCAAATTGATCCGGGTCTTTTAGAAAGGCTTTAAAAGCTCTGGCACCGTTTTCAAAGATGCTGACCTTATAGCCGGCAATCGTTAAAAACTCCTGAAGAATCATCCGGATATCTTCTTCATCGTCCACCACCATGATTCTTTCTGATCCGCCTTTGTAAGTTTTTTCATTTTTTATGTCCATATGCCAGCTTGAATCCGGGTCTTCGACGACAGGCAGACCGATATAAAAGCTTGAACCTTTTCCAACCTGGGTTTGCACATTGATATAGCCGCCATGCTCTTCAACAATGGCATGGACCAGAGCAAGACCAAAACCTGTGCCCTTACCGATTTCCTTTGTTGTAAAATAGGGGTCAAATGCCTTTTTCAAAATGTCATCATCCATCCCGTGACCGGTATCCGTAACTTCTAGTTCAAGATATTTTCCCTCTTTTATTTTCTGACCAAACACATCGCTTTCATCTGAAATCACCTTTTCGTTTAGCCGTACCGACAGGGTTCCAACATTTTCACCCATTGCATGATATGCATTAGTACAAAGATTCATAATTACCTGATGCATCTGGGTCGGATCTGCAAGAATTTTAGATTTTGCAGCAATGGTTTCAGTAATATCGATGGTGGAGGGAATGGATGATCTCAATAATTTCAAGGCTTCTTTTATAACAAGATAGAGACTTAACGGTTGTTTCTCAAATTCAGCCCGGCGGCTGAAGGTCAAAATCTGTTGAGTCAGTTCAGCCGCTCTATGGGCACCTTTCATAATCTGTGACAGGTGCCCCCTTGCCTTTACAGGACTGCTAAGATTCATTTCCGCCAACTGTGCATAACCGAGAATTCCGGACAAAATATTATTGAAATCATGGGCAATGCCGCCGGCAAGCGTTCCAATGGCTTCCATTTTCTGGGACTTTTCCAGTTGAACAGCCATATTTTTTCGCTCCCTGGCAGCCAGTTTGTATTCTGTAATATCCCGGCTCTCCGTCATAATAAAAGCGACTTCCCCGGAAGCATTAAAAACGGATTTTATGGAGATATCGATATTCCTGATCTCGTTTTGTTTTGAAATACTGGTGGTCTCATATCGCACAAAATTTTTTTCTATGGCCACTTTTATTGCTTCTTTCAATTGTCGCTGAACATCTGGATCATGTCGGAACCAGGGTGCCTGCCAAAATGGTTTATACCTGACTTCCTCGGCAGAGCATCCGGCAAATTCAAGAACACTCTGGTTTATTTCTTCAAGTATGCCTGAAGGGGATAGTATTCCTGTGTATTGAAAGGATTGATTAAACAGACTTCGAAGTTTTAAATCATTCTCAACAAGGGCTGCCTGGATTTCAATATTTTTCCCGATCTCGGTTTTGATCTGTTCCTGGCTTTGTTCCAGTTGTTCCATAAAAGAATTAAAATGCCGGGCAAGCTGACCAAACTCATCGGATTTCCCCTCATCCATACGAACAGAATAATTACCTCCAGCACCTTCTTCAAGTTTTTTCATTACAGAAACAAGCGGTTTTGTTAAGGATGTGCTGATTAAATAGGTGATCCCGACAGAGGATAAAACAATGACTGACAAAATAAAGATTAAAACATTTCTAAAGATATTTATGGGCATAAAAACGTCTTCTACATAAATAGAAGAAGCCATAATCCATTTATACTCCGGCAGGTGTTTGAAAATAACAAGTTTCCCCCGGGCTCTTTGCTCACCTGGATTTGTCCAGGAATATTTTATTTTTCCATTTTTTTCCTGAAGTATCTGTTTAAATAATTCGTCTGGATACGCTGATTGATGAGAGACGTTCAGCTCCTGGATATCTGGATGAACCAGCATGGTGCCGTCTTCGGATAGAACAGAGACATCTCCTGTATCACCTGTTTTGTGGGGAAGGAGATTATCCCTGAAATCATTAATATCCACCAGGTGATAAAACTCTTCCCGGTAGGATGAAACAGAAATAATCCAGTCAAAAGGCTCAAAATAGGCCATATAAAGTGCTTTTGGTCTTTCCTTGTCTTCTCCCGGATTTTTCCAGTTATATTCCAGGTATCCGTTTCGGGTTTCAAGTTGACGCCGGACAAATTCAAAGCCGGATACGTCTGTATTCTTTACCTTGTCATTGGGATGAATTTCAACAATGCCCTTACTGTTCAGGCAGTAAATATAGCCGCTGATACCGATGGGTTGACTTAAGAATATCTCTTCAATCCTGTCGATGGCTTCGGATCTGCTCAGACTGCCGGACATATACCGTTCATAATAATGCTGTGCAATGTTCATATTTTTTTCGGCAATGGCATGCAATCGGGTTTTAATGGATATTGAGGCAGAGGTTCTGATCAGATTGGTCAAAGCATCGGTCTTGTCTTGCAGTTCTTTTTCTATACTGTTCTGAAGTATTTTTTTGACCTGGTAATATACAACAGCACTTCCCATCAGAATTAAAGGAATAAACACAAATAGAAAGGTGATTAAAAGCCTGTTTCTGAATTTTAATTTATCAAATACCATAGACCATATTTTTGCATTGATTTTGTTAAATAAAAGAATCTATGATTTTATCAAAAATTACAATGCTTTTTTATTTCCGTTCTTCTCTTTCCAGTGTCTGATAAACTCAATAAAAACAGGTATCACGGAGATGATAATAATAGCGATTATAATCAAACTGAAATTACGTTTGACCATGGGCAGGTTTCCGAAAAAAAAACCTGCGTATACAAAGACAAGAACCCAAAATATCCCTCCGAATACATTATAGAAAACAAAATGCAGATAGCTCATCTTGCCTATCCCTGCTACAAAAGGAGCAAAGGTACGAATAATGGGAATAAAGCGCGCTATTATAATGGTTTTCCCTCCGTATTTCTCATAAAACCGGTGAGTCCGTTCAAGGTGTTCAGGATTAAACAGGAGAGATCTGGGCTTGCTGAACACCTTTGGACCGATATAGAACCCAATGGCGTAATTGACTGTATCTCCTAAAATTGCAGCAATGATCAGGATCAACGAAATAATATGTGGATTAAGCGCTTCGGTCGCTGCAATGGCACCTGCGGCAAAAAGCAAAGAATCTCCGGGTAAAAAAGGGGTAACAACGAATCCCGTCTCTGCAAAAATAACAACAAATAAGATTCCGTAAACCCAGCTTCCATAAGCGCCGACCAGATCAAACAGATGTCTGTCCAGATGCAGGACGAACTCGATTAAAGAATTTATCAGTTCCACAAAAACGCTCCGTATTAATTTAAAAAAAGATTAGAGAATGTGATCAATTTTACAGGATCATAAGACATTTTTGCCTGCCGAAGTCCCTTGATACCGAGGTCCTGCTCCCGGTTGACATATTGACAGATATCCTGAAGATATTTTGCCGTCTCGTGATTGATAACCTGCGCTGCACCCTTAAAGTTCGGATCTGATTTTTCAAACTGGATATCATAGGTGGACGCATTCAAACGACTGAAAACGGAAAATGCGACAAGTCTTCCGCCCACAGTGATAACAAGCCCGTCAAGGCCCAGCGCTTCAAAATATCTGAAGGATATTTCTATGGCTGAAAGCTCCTGCAAAAGGTCTCTGGATTGTTTTTTCTGGCTGTTTAAATGCTCTTTTGCAAACAAACTGCATTTGGCTTTTAATTCGCCTTTAATCTCATGAACCTGATAATCAGGATAAGATCGCATGAACTGGGAAATCAGATTCTTTTTTTTATGCAGCTTTTCTCCCGTAAGATCGCACAGGCTTTTTACCTCATAGAGATATTCTGCATAATCGCGCTCTTCATTAACAAGAAAATAGTTTTCAATGTCAGGATATTTTTTCAGATAATCTGAAGTGATAAGGCCAAAATACGGCCTAAGCCCATTGCTTTTGAGTTGAAGGGCCAAAACAACCAGTTCTTCAGGATACAATGCATTGCCAAGTGGCATGAATGCGCACTGGCTTATTCCATCATAAATCAGAAGCCGTCCCTGGTAGAGGGTAAAGGAAAGGTCATAAGCCTCCTGCCAGGCAAAGAGGTTTGAAAAATTATATTCGCAGGACTCGGGGTTGAATCTTTCGATATAGGCGTGAATAAGTTCTTTGTCTTTTAGTTCAAACCGGTTGAATTTTGGAAATTGTGTTTTTTGATGTAAGTGTGAAACCGCTTCAGGCGTATACATTCTATGAATCCTTATATCTTAGAGGAATATGGTCTTTCATCTCATCAAATCCCAGTTCCTTGTAAAAGGCAGTGGTTCCGGGTTCTGCAACAAGCCCGATCCAGTCTACTCCTTTTTTTTTGAGTTCTTCTATCAAGGCTTTGATGATTTTTTTACCTGTTCCTTTTCCTCTGTGAGTTTTTAAAACTGTAACGTCCTGAATATAAGCATCACTTACAAGATCGGAAAGGGCCCGGCCCATCCCGATCATTTTTTTTTTATAAAATGCCCCCACAAAAACGGCTGAATCCTTAACTATATAGTTTAAAAACCCAGGGTTCAAGTCGTAGGAAGGATCCCACCATCCCGCATCTTTGTAAAGGGCTTTCAAATCTTCCGTCAAAGCGGATTTTATAGGCTCGATCGTCACCTGGTGATTAAATTCATCCGGCATAAGGGACCGCTCTTTTTTTTCTATATGTCCTCAAGCATCTTTTTTGCAAAATGGGGTAAAATAAAAGAAGCTTCATGTATTTCCGGGCTGTAATATCTCAACTGCTCCTGAAGTTGATCCGGGATTTGTCTTCCCGGTTTATTAAGCTCAGGCCCGAGTGATCCAAGGCAAATACTGATATTACCGCCCGGATATGTAGGAACCATGATACAGGAATATCCTTGTTTTATAAAGAGTTCTTTTGTGATTTTTGCAAGATGGATGACCCATTCTTTATGAAGAAAGATGGATTCTCCCTGGGTTGCAACAATTCCACCCGGTTTTAATGCAGCTTTCAAACCCTCGTAAAATGGTTTTTTGAAGAGAACATCCCCAGGGCCGATAGGGTCGGAAGAATCAACGATAATAACGTCATATTGTTTTTTTTTTCCAAGGACAAAGGCATTGCCGTCACCGATATGGATATTGATTCTTGAATCGTCAAACCCACAGGCGAGGGTTGGCAGAAATTGCCTTGAAACCCGGATCACCTCTTCATCAATTTCACAGAAATCAACATCTTTTACACAGTCATGACGACAGACTTCTCTTAATATACCACCGTCCCCGCCTCCGATAACCAGAACATTTTCAGGATTCGGATGGGCAAATAAAGGAACATGGGCCAGCATTTCCTGATAAGCGAATTCGTCGGATTCCGTCAATTGTATAATCCCGTCCAGGGTGAGCATCTTCCCGTGATGACGGGTCTGGTACACATCAATTTTTTGAAATCGACTTTCCCCGCTGTAGAGAACCTTTTCAATCTGAAGGGAAAACCCCATCCCAGGCCACATGGGACAGATCTCAAAAAACCAGCCGTCCTTTATCTGATGATGGTTTTTCATCTTTATCCTCCGTCATAATTGAAAAGCCCGGCAATTGATTCACACTTCAATTGCCGGGCTTTTTTTATTCACTGTTGAAATTATTGTCTTAAAGCGATCTGCATTTTGTAATGACCGCCTTTGAAAAAGGACATGGCAAACTCTGCAACCTGGCGGGGATCGTAAAACTTACAGCTAAACACATCCAGATATACAGTGTTGGATGCATTGGCAAAGTGACCGGATATCAAAGAGGTCTCGATGAGCTGTGTCATACTAAAGCCTTCAACCTTTTCATCCTCACCGAAATGAACGACCTTACAGTCTCCGAATCGTTTCATATCAATCAAATCGCTGAGTTCATGGACAAACCGTTCAACCTGTTTTGCATCCCTGATGATTTCAGGGTCAGCCTCATAAACATCAAAAGAGGCCAGAACGCCCCAGGGATTTTTCCGTTCATATTCTTTTTTCCAGGAGATGGGGTAAATTTTTGATTTTCTGATAATCTCCCCAATATTCTGTTGTTCAAAAGGCTTGGAAATAATCCCTCTGTTCTGATCCGAAGAAATGACCACATTCTCTGATTCAAAAGATTCTTTCATTGAATTAACTGCAACTTCCAGGTCGATACTGTCTCCGCAGGTAAATATGTCCACGGCTGCATAGTCATGTTCCGGCCATGCATGAATGGTGAAATGGGATTCTGCTATCACCACAACACCACTGACGCCCTGGGGTTCAAACTTATGAAAAGAAGAGCTGATGATGGTTGCTCCACTATCCTTTGCTGCTTTTAATAAAGCGTTCTCAACACAGACCTTATCCAGGAAGGCCGTAGCTCCACATTCATAATACTCAATGGTAAGCTGTCTTCCCAGAGCAAAGCACTCATCACCCTGAGAGTCACCCACAAATTTAATATTTTTATCAAGCATTAACGTTGTCTCCAATAATGAATAAAAATATTTGTTATTATTATCCCGAGCATTTACGGGACGCCCAAAACAAAAAAACAAACCGCCCCTCATGAGCACGCCGATCAGGACATGCAAAAGGGCAACAAACCGTTTAAAACATTCAAATCAATAGTTTTCCATTATTGACTTGAACCTTTCAAACTCTGTATTTGCCGGCAGATTCCTTTTCTTTAAATTGTTTATCATACTCGGGGCGTTAAACCGTATGTACGGATTTGCCCGTAACTCATCATCCAAAGTGGATACAATCAACAGGGGGTCGTATTTTTTCAAATATTCCCCGATATTCGGGTTATCTTTTTCAATGGTCTTTGCAATTTCCATGGATTCGATCACATAATCGTGACCGCCATAGATTTTTGTATTACCGGAAAAAGAGATCAACCGTTTCAGGGAAGAAAAAAAAGTTTCGAAATCCCCGGTGAAACAATTACCAACAGTCCCGTTAAACAAAGTATCGCCCGTGACCATGAATTCATCGGTTTTAAAGGTCACGGAATCCTCTGTGTGTCCGGGTGTGTGAATGACTTCCAGAATTTCCTGATCAAGCTTTATGGTCTGATCTGAATTTATCCGTCTGCAATCGATAAACTGAGCATTTGTTCGTTTAAGTAGTGCCGGGTTACCTGGAGTATGATCATGGTGGGAGTGGGTGTTGGAGACATATTTAATGCGGATGTGATTCTTTTCTGCAAAAGAAAGTATGTCTTCTACCCCCCCAGCATCAATTGCAATTCCCTCGCTTGTGGAATAAACAAGGTATCCCAGATTATCTTTTGAGTATTTAACTTGCCGAATAAACATGAAAATCTCAATCTACAATGCATAAAACCATCATTAACAGGTTAATATCTACCCATAAAATTTTATGGGTATTGCCGCTAATCAAACGTAATCTTTTACAGGATTTTTTATAATTTTGAAAGACTTATTCTTTAATCACCCTCAATTTTATTCTATCCTATTGAAATTAAATAAAATATTGATTACAAAAGAAAAAAAATCAAGCGAAATATTCTTTATCCATAATGTTTGCGTTCTCTTTATTTTTTATGATATAGAAAATACGATCATGTACTTAGATGCAACTCAACAGCTCTTTTGATAGAGGAAAGGATAACAGGTACAGACAAGGATATTCCATGAGCAATTATGATTCTGATTACTCGGAAAAAGACACAAAAAAACGGCAGAAATCTCCGAAATTTCGTGATTATTATGACGAAGAAGATGAAAAAGAACTCCATAAGAAAAAGAAAAAATTATGGAAAACACCCAAAAGAAAAAAGGATTCTGATGATGACTGGCCTGAATAACAATCTGATGCTCAATCCATTCGGATTTATTCAGCCTCAAGCGCTTAACCCCCTTATCATTCCTTTCAAAATTGCAGCATAAAATATTAGTAACCGGCACAACTCCCGATTATATCCAGTGGATAAGGCTTTCCTGCCCGGGAAGGGCTCTTTTCATTACACACCCGGATATCCGGAAAAATGCCGATGAAGAGTCTCCAAAAGACGGCGAAGAGATCCTTGTTCCGCTATCCGACAAAAACCTGGTTCTCAATACCTTGCTCAAGCACCTTAAAAAATGGGGCCAGACCCTGGATGGCATCTTCAGCTTTGACTGCGAATCCATGGAGCCTGCATCCTTCATCGCCCGTCAATTGAACCTTGATTATCCATCCATAGAAGCCATACGCAATGCAAGGGACAAATATATTTCCAAGCAGCTTTGGCAACATCATAAAATCGGGTGCCCACGGATATTTCCGGTCAACTCGGCTTCAGAAGCAGTTGAATTTTTCAACACCACAGCAACAGGATGCGTATTAAAACCGTTTACCGGCAGCGGCAGCGAACTGGTATTCCGATGTTTAAGCGAATCCGACTGTAATACAGCTTTTGAGACCATAAAAAAAGGACTGAAGAATAGAGCTGAAAACCCCATTTTTAACCGGACATCCTCCAATGAACATCTCATGCTGGCCGAAGAACATATCGAAGGTCCTGAATACAGTTGTGATTTTATTGTTGAGAATAATTCTGTGCGGATTATCCGGCTGGTCAGAAAAATAAAATCCCCTTTAAAACCGTTTGGAACCATCCTGGGTTATATTCTGCCCTGTGACCTGCCCCATTCCATACCTGAAAACCATTTTCATGAAATCCTGCTCAAAGGCTCAACCGCTCTTGGGATAAAAAGAGGGCTCTGCATGGTGGATTTTATTATTTCAGATGAGAAGGTGATGCTCATTGAGATGACCCCAAGACCCGGAGGAGACTGCCTGCCCCATATGCTGAAGGAATGTGCAGGCCTCGATATGTTGAACATCAGTCTTGATTTTGCAGGAAAACGACCTCTGATTCTGCCTGACCTCCAGAACCTTTCACCTTGTGTGGCCATACGGATTCATGCAGAAGAGGAAGGGATTTTAAGAGCTGTTAATTGCCGGCATCTTATGGAAGACTACCGGATCAAAGCCATCCACTTGACTAAAAAGCCAGGCCACAAAATCAAACTGCCGCCAAAAGATTATGATTCATGGCTCCTCGGGCACGTGATCATGGCCCCGTCGACGATAAGTTCCCCCGAATCACAGGCTATTGCAATATTAAAAAAGATTGAAATTTCAATAGACAAAGAAAAGCCGGGAGATCTATGCTAATGTCTGAGCAACAACCACCTGCTACTCTGATGCTTGAAAGGGATATGCTTGAAAATTTTGTCAAAACCTATTTCAATCAGAAAGAAACGTATCTCGCTCTTGCACAAAAGTATGGATCCCCCTTATGGATTCTTGACGCCTCGGTTTTGAGAGAAAAGGCAAAAAAATTTTCACAGGCATTCAACCCATACTTTGATCAAACTTCTTATTATTATGCAATAAAAAGCAATAATCATCCGGAAGTCGCCGCAACCCTTCTTGAATCCGGATTCGGCCTTGATGTTTCCAGCGGCATTGAATTAAAAGCCGCTTTCAACCTGAATGCAGACGATATTATTTTCAGCGGGCCGGGAAAAACAGATGAGGAACTTAATCTTGTCATTCAGCACAGGGACAGGGTCACTCTACTTCTGGACAGCTTCGGCGAACTGGACCGGCTTTCCGCCCTGTTATCAGGGTCGAATCTCTCTTCTTCCGTCAGGGTCGGTATCCGCCTGACCACAAACCCAAACGGCCTCTGGCGAAAATTCGGTATTGTTCCGGAGATGCTGCCCGAATTCTGGAAAAAAGTAAAAGCGCTTCCTTATATTAACTTTTTGGGTCTTCAGTTTCATTCAAGCTGGAACCTTACACCGGACAGACAGGTGGAATTTATTAACCTGCTGGGACAAACCCTTTCTCAAATGCCTCAAGATTTCAACAGCAGCATTAAATTTATCGACATCGGCGGCGGATACTGGCCTGAAGAAGGAGAATGGCTTCATTCTCAGGATACAATGGGAGAACCTTCAGCAGAAGGGGTAACAAAATCTGAAAACCATTGCCATTCCCACTACCGAATACCAGGAACACCCATTAAAGTGTTTGCAAAAACTCTTTTTGATGCTATCAACACCCATCTTTTTCCCTTTGTAAACTGCCGGATATGTTTTGAACCCGGCCGATGGATCTGCCACAGTTCCATGCATCTTCTTCTTTCGGTCATCGATAAGAAAGGCCATGACCTTGTGATTACCGATGCCGGAACCAATGTCATAGGCTGGGAACGCTTTGAAACCGATTATTTTCCGGTATTGAATTTAAGCAGAAGCGAGCTTTCGGAAAAGCCCTGTCATATTCTCGGATCTTTATGCACACCCCATGATGTCTTTGGATATGCTTATTTTGGGGAAGATATCAAGGTGGGAGACTGTCTTATGATCCCCTGCCAAGGGGCCTATACCTACAGTCTGGGACAGAATTTCATTAAAGGATTCCCTGGATTTATCAAAATTTGAGTCTGGAATTGTTCAATAATCTTCGGGTTCCTCATCCTCATCTTCCTCCTCCTCTTCATCCATATCAAGATCAAAATCTTTTGAATCATCAAAGTCTTCATCAAATATTTCAGGTACGTCCTCATCAACAAAATCATCATCTACAAAGGACAATGCTTCATTTTCTTCTACAATCGTTGTGATGGCATCCTTTAAATTCCTCTCAAAGCTATCGGTATAATCCCCATCCGAATCTGGGAAAAACTCAAAGATTTCTTCATATTCATCAATCAGATCATACAAGTCAGAGACAAGGCTTGGATCCTCCAGCTCATCACCGTAGGATTCAATAATATCATTATAGAGATCATAAAGTTCAAATTCTTCAACTGCCGCCTGTATTGTTAGTCTCTTGGCCATCCGATGTTTCCTTAGTCCCTGATTAATGTAAAATTTTCTTGAGGATAAAGTCAGAATTTTCTTTTGTCAATATTACAAAATTCAAAATGAAATTTTTTATCAGAAAAGATCTTTTAAAACCATATTGTTTCGATGAATAATTTCATCATAATGTTTGCTGCCAAGGCAGGCCTCGATCTGGGAAGTTTTCAACCCTTTAATCAGCTCAACATCTGAAGACCGGTAATTAACAAGCCCGATCCCGATAGTTTCATTTCTTAATGTTTTGAAAGCGACCGGCGACCCTTCTTCAAACACTCCTTCAACCTTCACGACACCGATGGGGAGAAGGCTTTTTCCATTTTCCCGAACAGCCCGGACAGCACCGTCATCAATCACTAGGCTCCCTTTAGGGGCTATAGTATGAGCAATCCAGCATTTCCTGCTGGCCAGTTTTTTATTTTTCGGTACAAAATACGTACCCTGTTTCTCCCCCTCAAAAAGCCGTAACAGAATATTTTTTACATTCCCCTTTACCACAATCATGGGAATGCCAGCCGAGGTTACCTTTTTTGCAGCCTTGATCTTGCTCAGCATCCCTCCAGTACCCAAAGTACCTGGGAGGATATGACCGGCAAATTCTTCGATTTCTTTTTTAAATGAAGTGACTTTTGAAATAAGCTGTGCATCGGAAAACCGTCTTGGGTCCTTATCATACAGGCCTTCGATATCGGTGAGGATAAACAGAAAATCCGCATCCATTAAAAGCGCAATCATGGCGGATAGATTATCATTGTCACCCAGCTTGATTTCTTCCATCATGACGGTGTCATTTTCATTGATAATGGGAACCACTTTCCATTCAATCAGGGTGTTCAATGTATTTCTTGCATTCAGATAGCGTTTTCGGTTATTCAAATCTTCCGCCGTCAGAAGGATCTGGGCAACCTTTTTACCACTCTGTTCAAAACTGTTCTCATAGGCCATCATTAATCCGCTCTGGCCGATGGCGGCTATAGCCTGACGTTTGGGCATCTCCGTCGGACGGGTCGTCATTCCCATTTTCCGAAGTCCTGCAGACTGGGCTCCGGATGATACCAGGATGACTTCAATTCCCCTGTCCATAAGCATACTGATCTGATTGGAGATGGCTTCTATCACCTCAAGATTCAAACTATTTGCAGCCGTAATGACATTGCTGCCTATTTTGACAACAATCCTTTTGGCCTGGTTTAAAAATTGTTCCGGCATGTCTTATTCCTGATCAAAATCTGTTTCTATGGGTTTATGGGTAAAAGGCCTGGCATCTTCACCGGTATAGTCTGCAACCCTATGGCCGTCACCCATGAGGCGCCACTGGTATATCATGAGACCTTCAAGGCCTACGGGACCCCTTGCATGAATTTTATTGGTACTGATTCCGACTTCAGCACCCAGACCGAACCTGAACCCGTCGCTGAATCTTGTGCTGCAATTCCAGAAGGCATCTGCCGTATCGGTATGGTTCATGAAAAAGAGTGCCCTTTCTTTATCACGGGTCACAATCCCGTCGGTGTGACCTGACCCGTAGCGATTAATATGGGACACGGCCGCTTTAAGAGAAGGCACCACCCGGATGGAAACCTTTAGATCAAGATATTCGGTTTTCCAGTCTGCTTCCGTTGCAGTCTCAACATCAATAATATTGCGGGTTTTTTCACATCCTAAAATCTCTACCCCTTTTTCTTCCAGTTCCTTTTTCAAAACCGGGAGGATTTCTTTTGCAATCGCTTCATGAACCAGGAGAGTTTCAACGGCATTGCAGACCGCAACATACTGGCATTTGCTGTCAATTGAAAGATTGACCGCCATGGTGAGGTCAGCGAGCCGGTCGATATACAGATGACAGATTCCGTCGGCATGCCCCAGTACCGGAATAGTGGTATTGTCCATAATATAGCGGACAAATTCATTGCTGCCTCTCGGGATGATCAGATCCACCCTCTTTTCAAGTTTCAGCATCTGATCCACATGATCCCGTGTTTCGAGCAAACCCAGCCACCCTTGCGGCAGTCCCGATTCCACCCCGGCTTTCAGGATCAAAGAAGAAAGCATCTGATTGGTGAAAAACGCCTCTTTCCCTCCTTTCAGCAGGGCTGCATTCCCGCTTTTGAGGCAGAGCGCTGCAATCTGCACCAGGGCATCGGGCCGGGATTCAAAAATAACCCCGATGACCCCGATGGGGCGACTCACCTTGAAAAGCCGTAACCCTTTGTCCAGTTCTTTTGCACTTAAGGTTTTGCCCACAGGGTCTTCTAATTTTATAAGGCTTTCAATACCGTCACAGACTTCTGTTAATTTTATGCGGTCAAATTTCAACCGTTTCATCAACGGAGCATCCAGTTTGTCTTTTTCGGCCTGCTCAAGGTCTTTTGCATTGGCCTCAAAAATACGATCTGAGTTTTTTAAAAGAGACTGGATTACGGTTTTTAAAGCAGCGTCCTTGATGGGCCCTGAAAGCGCAGACATGAGGATTGCGGCTTCTTTACACTGAGAAGCAATAGCGTGAATATTCATTTTATGTTTCCTGAGAAGTTAAGCTTCTGATTCCTTTAATCAAAAAACCATACATCTATTAAAATTTTTTTCCTGTCAAGGAGAAATAAAATTATGCGGGCAGGATGGCTTTTGCCGAAACGATTGAAAATTCCCGGTCCCCGTGATATAGGGACAATGGTGTAAGACTATATTTTTA
>JFJP01000078.1_pt1 | contig 16243 bp, 15 predicted proteins | sample 431651 | NCBI WGS metagenome assembly JFJP01 (sample SAMN02602958, study PRJNA72255) | Microbial mat metagenome, whole genome shotgun sequencing project. | biome: fresh water; feature: sink hole; material: water; isolation source: purple microbial (photo- and chemosynthetic) mats found in... | reverse complement strand
CGATCAGAAGCATTTCTGTAATTCCGAGGTTGCCCATGGGGTGCTCCATTCGTTAATTCGAAAATGAATATCGATTCGATGACTCGAGGTGGTTTTGGCTAAGAGGCCTTTTTGGCTTGGGAATTCAGGCTAGAACAGGCAGGCGGCCGATGGAATGATAGGTCCAACCCAGTTGTTTCATGGCCTCGGGGCGGAATAGATTGCGCCCGTCAAACATTACCTTGCCCTTGAGCTTCGATGCTACCCGTTGCAAATCTGTCTTCTGGTACTGGGGCCATTCCGTGGCGATAATTAGGGCATCCGCACCTTCGCAGGCGATTAGAGGATCCTCGGCGTAGATGACGCGGTCTCCAATCTTGGCCCTGACCGCGGGCATGGCTTCGAAATCGTGAACCACCATTTGGGCGCCCAAGGACGTCAGACTTTCGATTAGTTCGAGGGCCATGGCTTCGCGGATATCGTCGGTGTGAGCCTTGAAGGCTAAGCCCCAAAGGGCGAAGCGTTTGCCTGCGAGGGGGGCAGGCGTACCAGGCTTGCAATCAAAATATTCCCGCACCTTTAGAGCCAAAACCTGTTTCTGATGGCGGTTGGCTTCCACGGTGGTTGCCAAGGTCATGAGCGGATGACCATTCTCGCGCCCAACCTTTAGCAGTGCCTGAAGGTCTTTGGGGAAGCAACTGCCGCCAAAGCCGGGGCCGGGGTTGAGAAAATATTTCCCGATGCGATGATCACTACCGATGCCTGCTTTTACAAAATCGATATCGGCGCCTACGGTTTCGCACAGGTTGGCAATTTCGTTAATGAAGCTGATACGGAGCGCCAGCATGGCGTTTGCGGCGTATTTGGTCAGTTCGGAACTGGGAGGATCCATGCGGAACCACTTGCCGGCCTCGGAATTACGAGCTTGGGCGGCAGCCAATTTTTTCTCGTAGAGGCCCTTCATGATGGATTCAGCAAAATCCGTTCGGCAGCCGATGACCACGCGGTCGGGGAAAAGGAAATCGTCGATGGCACAGCCCTCCCTTAGAAATTCAGGGTTGGAGACCACTTCGAAAGCTCGATCCGTTTGAGCGGCAATGGTGGCATGAACCCGTGCCGCAGTGCCCACTGGCACGGTGCTCTTGTCGACAATGATCAAGGGGGGCGCGTCCTTGGGGCGCAACGCCATGGCCTTGCCGATCTCCTTTGCCACGGACAATACGTATTGAAGATCGGCGCTGCCATCCTCGCCCTGAGGGGTGCCGACACAGATGAAGGCCGCATCGGTGTTAGCGATTCCTTCGTTTAAGTCCAGAGTGAAACGAAGGGAACCGGAGGCTTGGTATTTCTGCAGTAGTTCATCGAGACCCGGTTCGTAGATGGGGCTGATGCCTTTTTGGAGTTTTTCGACTTTGCTGGCATCCACGTCCACGCCGATAACGCGATGGCCTGAATCTGCAAAACCGGCCGCTGCCACAAGGCCAACGTATCCCGAACCGATGATCAAGACCTGCATGATTCCTCCTGGAAACTCAACCAGGACGCTAAATGCGCCGGGAGTCAGTGTACCCGCGCACATCATTGCACGCGAGCCTTGCTAAGATTGAACCCTTGGAGGACCCATGCTGTTTGTCGCGATGCTTGAAGGTCAGGGCGTCAATCTTTGGGAAGTCGTTCGCCACGGCGGAACGGTGGGGAAGATCGTCATGTTGCTCTTGGCGGTTTTCAGCATTCTCAGTTGGGTGGTCATCATCCAGAAAAGCCTTTTGCTGGGGCGCAGCGGCAAGGTTAACGAAGCTTTCCGCACGGCCTTTCGTCGGTCGACAGACTGGCGGGATCTGAAACAAACCTCGACCACCTTCTCGCTCAGCCCGCTGCTAGGGCTCTTCAACGCTGGGTATACCGAAGTCACTTACCAGCTTCGTACGCAGCCGTCCTCCGGCGAAAAGGCTCAGATCAAAAGCATGGAAGCCGTGGAAAGAAGCCTACAGCGCGCCTCGGTGGTTGAAATGGGACGCCTGGAAAAGGGCCTTGGTGTTCTGGCTACCATCGCGGCCGTAAGTCCCTTCGTGGGGCTCTTTGGCACGGTGTGGGGCATCATCGATGCATTCCGGGGCATCGGCACCTCGGGCAATGCGAGTCTCGCCACCGTGGCCATTCCCATCTCGGAGGCATTGGTGGCCACCGCACTGGGGCTCGTGGCGGCCATTCCAGCACTCATGGCCTACAATTTCTTCCAAGGGCAGTTGAAGCAATGGCAGACCGAGCTTGATGATTTCGCCCTGGAATTCATCAGCCTTTCGGAGCGGAATTTCACTTAGAGAGGCCAAAGCCTATGACCTGCGCAACGGCCCCGGTGTTCTGGGCTCCTCAACAGCGGTTGCCGATTCCGTTGCAAAAATTTGTACGGATACGCCTCGAAGCTGCCCTCGAAAACCCCTATCATCGGGCCGCACTGATTTGGCCAACAGTGTTAGGGGCACCCAAACTGCGGGAAGCCTATCCGGGCGGAATACCCCAGGAAGAGCTACTAGTGCAGGCTGGTGGAATGCTCAAGGCCCTCGGCATCACAGATCCGGAAGTCGCTTGGCTCGATGCACGGCAAACCTTTCCGGATACCGCAGATAAAGGTTCCGACGGATGGTTGCCCCAGCGAATTTGGGAGCCCCTTGCTTCTTCGATTAGTCTTCGCTGCGGCGTAATTTTATTGGCCCTCACGGGGCAGCCCGAAGATGATCGCTACTGCCTTTCCTCGGGCGTTACGCTTTTTAATTCCGCCCTGTTCCATGAATGCCACGATGCCTTAGAAGGACTCTGGTCCGAGGCTTCGGGAGATCTCAAGAAGGGGCTTCAAGGACTGATTCTTCTTTCGGCAGGTTTTTACCATCAGCAGCGTATGGATGTCGGCGGCATGATGGGCCTTTGGAGAGATGGCCTGAAGGCCTTGGCACCCTTTGAGGGCGAACTTGCTACGCCTTGGGGTTGCGTGGATATCGCCGATTGCGTGGATGCCGTTGAACAACGGCTGGTCTATCTTCGGGGTCTTGATTCCGATGCTGTCGATGTTGTCGTGGACGGCCTCTGGGAACTACCTCGACCCGAATGGAAGCTTAAATGATTACGTGCGATGTGCTTGTTCTGGGTGGTGGCATCGCCGGCTGCACGGCAGCGCTTAGAGCTGCGGAGTTGGGCGCCGATGTTGTCATGGCGGTTAAGGATGCTCTGGGTGAATCCAACACTTCCTGGGCTCAGGGAGGCATTGTCGGATTGCCACCCGAGGCCTTTGGTGATTCTCCCGAACTTTTGGCGGCCGATATCGAGGCTGCTGGGGCAGGGTTGTGTCGGCCCGAGGCCGTTCAGCTTCTCGCTCAGCAGGGGCCCAAGCTGTGCCGTGATTTCCTATGGAAGCAACTGGGCGTTCCTTTCGATTTGGATGAAGGCGGTGGCATTGCGCCCACTTCCGAGGCCGCCCATTCGGCGCGGCGGATCTACCATGCCAAGGACGCCACAGGGCAGGTTATTCAGGACACGCTCACCCAAGCCGTGAAGGGGAATGCCCGTATTCGTATCCTGGAGGGCATGACGCTGGTCGATTTGTTGACCACGCCCCACCATGGCCTGAATCCACGCGGAGTCTATGATCCCGCCCACGTTTGGGGGGCCTACCTCCATGATGCGGCAACCCGGAAAGTTGAAATGGCGGAGGCCAAATGCACGGTGCTGGCCACGGGCGGTTTGGGATACCTCTATCTGCATACTAGCAATCCGACTGGGGCCACTGGCGATGGTCTGGCAGCAGCTTTTCGAGCCACCGCGCGAATCGTGAACTGTGAGTACATTCAGTTCCATCCAACGACCCTCTACGTGCCCCACAAACCCCGGACGCTGCTGACAGAAGCCCTCCGAGGCGAGGGTGCGCATTTGGTCAATCGCAAAGGCGAGCGCTTTATGTCGAAGTACGCGCCCGATCAAATGGAATTGGCTCCGCGGGATGTTGTGAGCCGGGCCATTTTTCAGGAAATCGCAACCACGGGTGATGTCTGCGTTTTCCTCGATTTAGATCCGGTGGCGAAGCGCCTGGACCTAGAGGCTCGGTTCCCCAAGGTGCTGGCGGCCTGTCGCGCAGAAGGGCTTGAACCTCTCCATCAGCGCATTCCCGTGGTACCTGCCGCCCATTATTTCTGTGGTGGTGTTGCGGTGGATCTGGATGGGCGCACCAGTCTGCCCGGCCTTTTTGCTGTGGGCGAGGTGGCCTGTACTGGCGTGCATGGCGCCAATCGATTGGCTTCAACGTCCTTGCTCGAGGGCCTGCTCTGGGGCTATCGGGCGGCGGAGGCAGCCATGCAGGACTGCGCGACTGCGAAACCCCCATTGCCAGAGACCATTCAACCGTGGATTCCCGCAAGCGGTCCTGAGGCTGCCGATCCGCTCCTCATCGAGCAGGACTGGACGAATGTGCGCACGACGCTTTGGAATTACGCCGGCATCGTGCGGACCAAGGCTCGCTTGGAGCGCGCTCGGGGCGATATGGGGCATCTCTACCACCGTATCGAAGCCTTTTATCGCGAAGTTCCTTTATCGCGGCCGATTCTTGAACTGCGCAATGGGATCACCTGCGCCAGGCTGATCCTTAAGGCCGCCTTATTGAACCCCGAGAGTCGGGGTTGCCACTATCGTTTGGACTAAAGTTCAGTCCAGCCCGAGCGCGATCCGCACTTTGTCCCGGAAGCCTTTGGCCAAGCTGTAGGCCTCGGCGGCTGTTGGTCCATCGGGCAGGCATTCCGGGTCCTCGAGTTGCGCTGCCAGGTGATTCAGCGACCTGAGATGGGGGCGAAAATCTTCCCATTCAGGCTCGTCGTTCATGCAGAGCTCCAATAGCACCACGAGGTGGGTCGTGGATGGAAAGGGAGTATCGGCTTTCAGGAGATGGGCCTTCAGGTATCTCAACGTGCTTTGCTGAGCATGAAAGCAGACGGCCTCGTAATTCGGCTTTTCCTCGACGTGGAGTTCTCGGCGGGCCGTTTCCAGATCCGCTTCTGCCTTACAGGCCCACGCTTCGGTTAGGGTCATCATGCGCGCTCCGCTTAAAAGGAAGACTTCACCTTATCAGGCAGGGCAGGGGCGAAGGGGCTCTACTTGGCGAAATCCTTGGGAAGCGCCAACAGATCCTTATCCAATAGATGGGTGGTCTTCACATTTTTCATAGCCCTGAGCAAACAGAACTTGATATCGGGGATGCTCTCGCGGAGTTGGGCAATAAGGGCTTTGATCTGAGCGCGGCTAGATTCCAACACGGAGGCGCCGCACAAAGGGCAACCGCAGGGCACGATGGGGTAGCCCTTGAGCCAGGCGAACCGGCGCAGGTCTTCCTCTTCGCAGGTGCCCAAGGGGCGAATCACGGTGTTGGCACCGTCGTCGCTGACTAACTTCAGCGGCATGGTGGAGATTCGGCCTCCGTAGAACTGGTTGATGAGCAGAGTCTCGATCAGGTCATCCAGATGATGCCCCAGGGCAATCTTGGTGTAGCCATGGGTCTTGGCGTGGGTGTAAAGCACGCCGCGGCGCAGGCGCGAACACATGGCGCAGGGTGTGATTTCGGGTTTCTTGCGCACCATGAGATCGATGGGCGCGGGAAGAATGACATGGGGCACGCCGAGATTTTCGCAAACTTCGGCAATGCGGTCGGGGTTGAAGCCCGGAAAGCCGGGATCGATGGTGACACCATGCACTTCGAATTTTATGGGGGCGCGCTTGCGCAGGGAAAGGAGCAGATCCAGGCAGACCCAGGAATCCTTGCCGCCCGAAAGGCCCACAAGAATGCGATCGCCATCTTGGATCAGGCCGTATTCACTGACGCAAACGCCTACCTTGCGGCGCAGGCGTTCTTCCAATTTTGGAAGGCCCTTCAGATCTTCGGCCGTAGGAGGCAGGGCCAGGGAAGGCAGGGCGCAGGGATTGGACATGGGCGATCAGAGTTTGCAGGGCTTGCGGACACCACGGCTGATCTGGTCTTCCACATCCTTGGTGTAGCTGGGGCAGGTGCAGGTCGGGCAGGCATTACTGCCACTTTCAACGCAAAGGTCCGCCAGGGAAACCGCATCCATGAAATGCGTGATGTGCTCAGAAAGCTGCTTCCAGAGCAGGCGGTTCATTTTTTCGTCGGCCTGCAGCGCCGACTGGGCGCCCTTGGGATCTTCCTTGGCCAAGGCGTAGAAACTGCTATCGGTGAGACGCAGTACATCGCCGACACTGACCTGATTGCAGGGCCGGGTTAGGATGTAGCCGCCCTTGGGCCCGCGAACGCTGGCCACGATGCCCGCCTTCTTGAGCTTGTTGAAGATCTGTTCGAGAAAGGGAAGGCTCAGCTCCTGGCGCTGCGCGATCAGATGCAAGGGGACCGGCTGCCCATGACTGTAATGAGCCAGATCGAAGAGGGCTTGCATCGAATACCGTCCGCGTGCCGAAATCTTCAAGGGGAGCCTTCCGTGAATGGGAAGGCTCCAGTCTAGAGTTCCTGATTGAATTGGTCAAGAATGGGAAACAGTGGCCCAGACCCAAAGGTCAATGGCCACCGTTTTAATAAGGTTCATTCGTCGTCCGATTCCTTCTTAGGCTCGATTTCCACTTCCACCGGCGTATCCAACGGATGTTCTTCCCTGTAGTGCTCACGATTGACGCGGCCATCGAACCAGGCCCAGTTGAGTGGATAGATATCGGGGTCAAAGATCACGAAGTAGAAGTGCCACACAATGATGGCCAGGGTGGCCAGGATGGCTTCGTAGAGATGGATCGTCGTGGCAACATCCACCATCCAGCGGGGCAGCCACTGGGTGACCCACATCTTGGCCCAAAGCATCAGGCCGGTGCCGCCCATGATGATGGTGCCCCAGACCAGGGCCCAGTATTCGGCCTTTTCGGCGTAGCCGAAACGCTTGAACTGGGGTCGGGGCTGCTTGCCATCGTGGAAGTGGCGGAGATTCACAAAGACATCCATGAGGTCCTTCTTTTCGGGCCACATGTCCTTCACGAACTTGCGCCCATCGCGGGTGAAGAACATGAAGAAGACGTGGAAGAAGGACAGGGCGATCATCACCACGGCAGCTGCGCGGTGGCCGATGCGCCGCCATACCTCACTGGCGCCAAAAATATCACCCAGCCAAGAGTCGGGGTATTTCAGGGCGAAGCCGGTGAGCACCAGATAGATGAAGCTGGTGGCCAATAGTCCGTGCTGAATGCGGGCGACTAAGTTCATGCGAACCACGGTACGTTCGGGATCGCGGTAGGCATAGCGAGCCTTGCGCCACAGGGCGAAAATGTTGTGGGCCGCCATGCCGCCGACCACCAGCAGGATCATGCCGATGTAGCCGCGCTTGACCCAACTGTTGATCCGGTCACCGAGGGTGGCCACTTCGGTGCCTTCCGAGTGAATTCGGCCCGAGGTGAATTTCTCGTTAGCGCCGGGATGGCACTTGGCGCAGGTCTTTACTAAATTGGCGGGATGCACAGTGGATTGGGGATCTGTGGATGGAAGGATTTTGTGGAACCCGTGGCAACTGGCGCAATTGGCGGCGGTGGGGGAACCAAGTTTGGCGGCTAGGCCGTGATAGCTCTCAAAGAAGGTGGAAACCCGATTACCCGAGAGATGAAGCTTGGAGTTCATGCGCTGGGAGGCATGGCAACGACTGCAGACCTGCTCGGCGATTTTGAGGGTGGCGGCTCCCTTAAGGGTTTCTAAACTATGGTCCGAATGGCAATCCAGGCAGGTGGGAGCTTCCTTTACTCCGCGGGCCATGGCCTGACCATGGGTGCTTTCCAGGACGTCTTTGACGACCTCTTCGTGGCAAGTGCCGCAGGTCTTGCCAAGGTTCTTGCGCGACACGGGGGAGGCACTATCCATGGAGCCCATGATTTCGTGCTTGCTGTGGCAATCCACGCAAGTGGGGGCGTAGCGGCCGGCTCGGTGGGCTGCCGCGTGGGCACTGCCGTTGTAAGTCTTGACCGACTCCGCGTGGCAGCCCTCGCAAGAGACCGGTTGGACCGGTGTTTTTCCAGGATGATCGCCACCGGCGAGGTCCGAATGGCACCCCGTGCAGCCCAGAGAGGCGTGTACAGAGCCACCAAACTTGGCCTTATCGACATGAAGTTCGATGACTTCGCCCGCGGGTGTCTTCTTGGTCATGCCCTTCTGGCCATGACAAGCGAGACAGGCCTTGTCCTCGTCGGATAGTCCTTGTGCGCCTAGAGAGGCGGTCGCGAACAGTGTGAAGGCAAGGGCTCTGAGTAAAATCTTCAACATGATCAAGCGCTCCGTCTAATAGAGGATACCTGAATCCGAAATGATTTTTCGTTGGTGTCAGTAAGTATTGTAAAGATTATCCCGCTCCAGTGGTTCGAAACCAGCCTCGAGGATCAGTCGTTCCAGGTGCCCTTTGGACAACCCCTGAGGCGTAGTGGCACCGGCCAAATGGGCAATTTCCTCCTCGATGACCGTTCCATCCAAATCATTGGCACCATAGTTGAGGCCGATTTGGGCCAGCCCCTCGGTGATCATCACCCAATAGGCCTTGATATGCGGCACGTTATCGAGCAGTAGGCGCGCCACGGCGACTTCACGGAGATCCTGAGTGCCGGTGGTCTCATGAATCACGTGTGTGCGACTGAGTTCGTTGTCCTCGATTTGGTAGGCCAGCGGAATATAGGCCAGAAAGCCGTGGGTGCGATCCTGCAGTTCTCGCAGACGCAATAGGTGGTCTACCCGGTGCTTGGGTTCTTCGATATGGCCATAGAGCATCGTGCAATTGGTGGGAATGCCTTTGCGGTGGCAGAGTTCGGCCACGCGGAGCCATACATCGGCTTCTTTTTTTCCGATGCAGATCTGTTCTCGAATACCCTCGTCGAAAATTTCGGCGCCGCCGCCGGGGCAACTCTCTAAGCCAGCAGCCACACAGCGATCCAGGAACTCCTCCACGGAGATGCCGGAAACACGAGCGTAGTAGTCCATTTCCACCATGGTGAAGACCTTGAGATGGATTTCCGGAAAGCGTGCTTTCACGGAGCGGAACAGATTTTCAAAGTAATCGATTTTGAGTTTGGGGTAGTGGCCCGCCACCATGTGTAGTTCCCGCACGCCCAGGTTTTCGGGCTTCTCCAGTTCACGAACAATGTCCTCGGCGCTCAACACATAAGCCCGGGGATCGCCCGGCTTGGCCTGGAAGGCGCAGAACTGGCAGTGGGTGTAGCAGATGTTGGTATAGGAAAGGCGACGGCTCACCACGTAATAGGCTTTGAGACCGTGCTTCTGGAGCCGCACATGGTGGGCCATGGCACCTAGGCCCGTCAGGTCGGGCGTTTCGTATAGCAGCAAGCCATCTTCAAAGCTCAACCGCTGGCCCTTCAATACTTTCTCGCAAATGGGCAGCAATCGCGCGTCGGTCAGGTAGCGGTGCAGGGGCAAGTTCAGGCCGGGCATGAGGTTCTCCGAAAATCAGTGTAACCGGTGGACTTTTTTGGAGGTCCTTAAACCCTTTGCCCGGACCAGGACTCTATACCCCATCCGAGACACATCGGCCCTATCCCAGGGTCGAAGACATCAGGATGGAGGCATCCATGAGTCGCACTTCCCGTTCGCTCTATTTGACGGTGGCTGGGGTTGGGACCTTAGCCCTTTCGTTGGCCTGTGGAGGCAACGGTACTGTCCAGATCCAGGAACCGAACCCACCCGTGGCGGCTCCGGTTTCCTTTCTGGTCACCGACGCGCCTACGGACACCTGGTCCAATATCGGCGTCATCATCCGGAAGGCGACACTGATTCCCGTGGGTGGAACTGCTGCGCAGGGTGTAACGGTCTACGATGGCACGGGCGATACCACCAAGCTGAATCTGGTGGATCTGGATGAACTCGCTGAACTTCTGGGCACCGCCCAAATTCCAGCAGGATCCTACGATCGTTTGGTCATTCAAGTGGATGGCGATCCCAACCATATCGAGCTTGTGCCCGCGGACGGGAGTGCGCAAATCCCGGCGGCTAGCATCATCGTGCGAGGGGCCGATCCAGTCACCAAGTTGGTGGAATTGCCGGTCCAGCTATCCAGCCCCTTGGTCGTGGTGGCGGGGCAGCCCAATGCCGTGCAAGTGGATTTTGATCTCGGGCATCCGCTCTTTGTGGTGGCACACACCCTGTTTGGATCCACCACCTACACGTTGAATTTCCAGGTGCGTCACAAGCCGCACGGGGCCTTGCACCAAGTGTATTTGCGCCATTTGAAGGGCCAGGTCGCGTCGGTGGCCGCCGATTCCAAATCCCTGGTGCTTCGCACGGAGCGAGGCAAGGACAAGACTCTGACCGTAGATGCCATCAACAAGTCGCTGTTCTACGATCTCGACACAACGCCGGTGGCTCCCGTGGCTTCCTTTACAGTGCCCGCGAATCTCACCGCCACCAAATATGCCAAGGCCACGGCCCGCTTCCAGGCTGATGGCAGCCTGACTGCTGTTCGAGTCTGGTATTCGAGCGATGCCACCAAGCTGAAATCTTGGATGCCCGAAGGTCATGTGGTGAAGGTGGATACCACGCTGAATCAGATCCGCGTGCTGCGGGAAAATGGTGCGCCGGCCACCCTCCAAATCAATGCCAACACTCAGTTCTATTTCCAGAGCGGCACCACTGCGATTGGCTCGGGTACAGCCTTCTTGAGCAATCTGAGTCGCGGTTTCAAGGTGCATGTGACCGTGGCCGATCCCCTAGCTGCAGCGCCTTTGGTCGCGAGCTCCGTGGATATCCACCGTGGCGTTTTTGAAGGCGATATTACGGCTGCCGATGCCAGCACCTTTACCTACAGCAAGGCTTTCATGGCTGATAGCACGACGGATACCCGCACCGTAGGCTATGACACGGGCTTCTCCTGGTGGAATTTCACCTTCCCCACGACGGCTTCCACGGACAAGACCGCCTTCCTCGCCAAGGCCATGCCCGCTTCCGGGCCCCATGCTCGGGCGATGAGCACCCTGAACTGGGTGAACAGCAGTTGGGCCGCCAAGGTGGCCGTGTTTCTACCAAGCCAGCTCTCGCGAACACCGCAGATCATTTCGGGCGCCTACAGTGGTGGAACCATGAACGTGACGTACACCCCTGAAGGTGGCAGCGCGACGACCTTGACCGTAAAACTCAGTACGAATTCAGGCTCCATGCCTCTGGTCACCGAATTCAGTAAGAGCGGCATGATCGTCAGCGTGACCCCGCTCACTTCGGAAGCTCAGTGGACCGCCAAACTGGTCGCCAACACCAAGGTTCAGGTCTTCGGAATTCAAGTGCGGCACGGTTGAGTCGACCGTGCCGCACTTTTTGGTGCTTAATCAAAGCCCAGAGGTGCCTCGGCCACCATCCGTGCCAATGGGCTCTCAGCAGAAAGATTCGAGGATTGGGGGGGCTATTTTCCGAGGTGCGGCCCACGATATTTCACGATGAGTCCCTTGGGGCCCACCGCCCAGCCCGAGGTGCCATCGGCAAAGGCCACGGCGTTGAGAGCAGTGGTATCGAGGGCAGTCCAGGTCTGGCCCGCGTCCTTGGAAAGGCTCGTGCCGACGAGGCCCACTGCCATGAAGGTCTGCTTCGCGCCAGGAACCGTGCTCAAGCCAGAGAGAAAACCGGCAGGTTTGGGTTCCGTGGCTTTCCACGTATGGCCACCATCCTGGCTCAGGGCGGCGAAGGGGGCCAAGTTGTCCTTCTGTTGGTAATCCCCGCCAACGACGAGACCGGTGTGAGCATCCAGGAAGGCGACGGAAAAGAGACCTTGGGAAGGGCCTGCCACGGGGATGGGGGTTTCCGAGACGGTCCAGGTTTGGCCGCGATCCGAGCTATGGAAGACTCGACTTACCTTGGCGCCGCCGGTGACGAACCAAGCCTCCTTGGTGCCCTGCACCGCGAGACAGGTGCCGCTGGCTGCGAAGGCACCTTCCTTCTCTAGAGCGAGCGGCATCCCCACCTCGGGAGCTGCTGTCCAGGTGGCACCGCCGTCGGCTGTGAGAAGAATTTGAAAGCGCCCGCGGATGGGATCTCCCATGACAATGCCGTGGCGGTCATCCCAAAAGGATAGAGCGTTAAGGAAGCCTGTTGCTTCGGGGTTTGTGAATTGAAGGGTCCAGGTGGTGCCTCCGTTTTGAGTTCGATAAATCCGCCCAGCGGCTCCAGGCCCTGCGGCAAGAATCCAGGCGCGTTGGGCATCCAAGGCGTGCACATCGCGGAAATCCAGAGCCTCCGCTTCAGGCACCGGAAGGCCTACCCACGAAATTCCATCCACGGTGCGCAGCACAATGCCCTTGGCTCCGCTGGCCCAGGCCACCTTGGGCGTTGGCGCCGAGATGCCACGAAGTTCGGCCGTGGATCCGCTGAGTTGGGTTTTCCAGGTGGGAGCTTGGGCCACCACCGCAGCACCGAGAAAAAACAGCAAGAAGGGTTGCATGCTAGCCCCGAGATGTATGCGGTCCGTTTATTTGTTGCCCTCTGCCTTTCGGGCTTCCTGCACTTTTCGGCGGGCGGCTTCGCTTTCCTTGCCACTGGGCTTGCCCCATACCAGGCGATTAGGCTTGGCCTTCAGGACTTCAACCAGCTCCTCGGTACTTTGGAGATTGCGGTGCAGCGCCTTTAGGGTGGCCTCGAATTCGGGGCCATTGGCCTTCACTAGGGCCCTGGCTTCGGTGCTAAGTGAGGTGAATTCCTTCAGGGCAACCGAGAGATTGGCCAGGATCTCATCGATGTCGCCGCCCCGCCGTTCCAGCAAGCCGTGGATGATGGTGAGTGATTTTTCGAGGCTCGCCAAATTTCGACGCAGGGCCTCATCGGCACCCTGGACAGTTGTTTGGCTGGTGGCGATGAGCGCTCTGGCTTCGAGCAGTGTGGCGTCTAGGCTCTTTAGAGCTCGCTTGAGATCGGGGTGGTCCAGGAGCGAGGCGAGGCCCTTTTCCTTGAAGGAGCCGCGCAGATCCGTGAGGGCGCCGTTGAGGTTGGATACAAAATCCTGCATCTGATCGATGAGGGTGGCCAGAGAGCCCGCGGTGTCGCCTTCCAGCAGTGCCCCTGGTTCGAGGATTTGGGTACGAGCCGGAACTTCAGGAAGTTGGAGATCCATGTAGGCACCGCCCAGTAGCTTGGTCACCACCACGCCTCGAGTGCCCTTCCATAGCAAGATGTCGGGGCTGATGCCGAGGCTCGCGATGAAGTGATACTGGACGCCCTCACGCTTGGTTTCGATGGCATTGACTTGGCCAATGCGAAGACCCTGCAAATGGACTTCGGTGCCCACCAAAAGGTCCGCCACGTTTTCTAGCCGCACCTTCAGCGTCGATTCCTTTTTTAAGAGGGCGCGCAGGCTTCGCTGGAAGAGGATGCCCCCAAAGATCAGGGCCGCAGCTACGACCAGAAGGCCCACCTTCGCGTCATCTCGTGCGAATTTCACGACGTTCCTCCCGGTACGATCCGCCCATTCTCGATGCAGAATTCGATGGCTGCGACTTCGCCACCATCGGCGTCGCCAATGATCAGAAAAGCCGTATTTGGATTTTCAGCAGCTTGTCGAAGCAGACAGCTCACGTGGTGCCGTTCCTGGGGATCGAGGCTCGCCGGCGGCTGATCCACGAGCCAGAGATCGACTTCCGTGGCGGCAGCCCGAACCAGGGCGCCCATCCACCGTTCCTTCGGATCCAGGGCGTGGGGGCGATCCTGGGCTCGGCCCGCAAGCCCTGTGGCCTCCAACCAGCCGAGGGCCAGTTCTTCGGCCCGAAGGCGGGAATGGCCTCGCAGAAAACGCAGGGGCAGGGCCACATTGGCGCAAAGACTCAGGTTGGCTTGCAGTCCGCCATTTCGAGGCACCCAACCGATGCCACCTTTTTTCAAGAAGGGGTGGGCGAAGGCATGGGGTGTGAGGGCCACGCCATCCAAGAACACCGAACCCTGTTGCGGCTCTGCCAGGCCCGCGCAAAGGCGCAGCAGGGCCGAGGCACCTGCACCCGAGGCTGCTTGGACGCGCGCGCGCCCGCCCAAGGGCAAGCTCCAATCCAGATTCCGAAAAACGCTTCGCCCCTCGGCGTTTTCGAGGTTGACGCCCTCGAGCCTCAGCAGTTCAGCCATAGACGAGGACCGAAAGGAAGGCGCCCACCAGGAATACCGCCACCAAGCTCGATACCGCTGCCGCCGTTACCGCCTGGGGAATCTCGGTGCTGCTGGACTGTACGCGCAGGCCACTGGAGAGACAGATGAGGGGAATCAACCCGCCGAAAATCGTGGCCTTGGCAAAGGTGATGATGATTTCGTGCCATTGAATGGCGTTGCCCAAAGCGTGAAAGAAGAAACTCGGCGATAGGGGCAGGCGGGACCACGCCAGAAGAAAGCCACCCAGCAGGGCTGCGGCGTCAAAAATGATGATCAGGGAAAAAACGGAAATGACACCACCCAGAATGCGTGGCACAAGCAGGTATTGAATGGGATTCACGCCCATGGCGCAGAGCGCATCCACATCACCACTTAGCTTGATGGAGGCCATTTCTGCGGCGATGGCCGTGCCGCTGCGACCGATGACGATGACGCTCACGAGAAGTGGTCCCAACTCACGAATGACCAGCTGAGCCAATAATTGGCTGAGGTAGGTTTCTGCCCCGAAGGCCGACATCTGGGCAAAGACCTGGATGAGTGTGATACCACCGAGCAGCAGGGCGGTCAGCAGGGCCAGGGGCAGGGCATCCAAGGCCGTGAAGCGCACCTGCAGTTTGGTTTGGTCATAGATCAAGCCTAATTGATTCGCCCGCAGGCTCAGCAATTGGCGAAAACACAGGACGCCAAGCCAGGCTAGGCTGCCGAGGCGAGCTAGCCAATTCCACACCCCTCCACCCAAGGGTGAAGTCAGGCGCTCAAGTCCAAAGTGGGCCTTGGTTAGCATGGGTTCACGGTAGCCTAGAGGCATGGCCCTTCACACCTGGAAATTCACCGTTGAACCCTCCGATGCGCTTCTGCGTCTGGATCAAATCATCTCCTTGCGCACGGGCCTGAGCCGTCGGGCGGCACGCGAAGCCCTCAAGCTGGGAGGCGTCCAAGTCGACCAGAAACGCACCCGGGTCGCCAGTCGCCAAGTGGCTGCCGGTGCCGAAATTCGCGTGGCCACGGACGATTCCCTGGGGCAGCCCCCTGAACTGGAAGTGCAGATAATCTTCGAGGATCCCTGGTTGCTGGTGGTCAATAAGCCCGCAGGAATGCCCACCCAGGGCACTCAGGCCTCGGATCGTCATGATCTTTTGGCATTGCTGGTTCGCCAGCGCCCCGGGCAGAAATTGATCCTTTGCCATCGGTTGGACCAGGGCACCAGTGGCGTGCTGGTGCTGGCCAAGGACAAGGCCGCCGATCTGGGGCGCACCTTTCAGGAGCGGAGCCTGCGAAAGGTTTATTTGGCGCGGGTTTCAAAGCCGGTAGCTGCCTGCGAGGTGGATCAGCCCATCGGACGTCTCCGGCTCGCTAGCCCCGCGCGTTTTGGCTGCGAAGGCGACTTGATGGAACCGAAGGATTCTCAAACCCAATTCCGACCCGCCACCGAAGAAGAATGCCGGGAACTCGCTCCCGGACATTGGGTGGTGTGCGAGCCCAAAACCGGCCGCACGCATCAGATTCGCGTTCACCTGGCATTTCTCGGCGCACCGGTGGTCGGCGATGGCCTCTACCGGGGCGAAGCCGATTCCCAGCTTTGGTTGCACGCCTGGAAGCTCTTGCTGAAGCACCCTGTGACGGGTGTGGACCTGGAGCTCGTGGCAGATGCCGAAAGATTCAAGGCTGGTCGATGAAACTCCCGCTCGTGTTCAACCCAAAATCCGGCACCCAGGGTAAGAACCCTGAGGCCCTGATGGCGCGCCTGCCGCAGGAGCTGCGTGACCGCATTGAACCCACGCCCTTCGGCCCTCCCTGGGATTTCGCGCCCATCCTGGATCATGCCGTGGCGGCCGGTGGTCCACTGCTGGTCTGGGGTGGCGATGGCACGCTGCATCATGCGGGTCGAGCCTTGGTCGAGGCGGGCTGTCCCGTGGCCCTCGCGGCCATTCCAGGGGGTTCTGGCAATGGCTTGGTCCGGGGACTGCGAACGCCCCTGGAACCGGCGGGAGCAGTAATGAATCTGCTGCAAGGCCGCGAGCTTCGCATCGATCTGCCGCGGTTGGATGGAGTGCCTTTTCTCAATGTCTGTGGCACAGGCTTCGAGGCTGCAGTGGCTCACGGCTTCGACACCATGGCGGG
>JFJP01038691.1_pt1 | contig 16245 bp, 14 predicted proteins | sample 431651 | NCBI WGS metagenome assembly JFJP01 (sample SAMN02602958, study PRJNA72255) | Microbial mat metagenome, whole genome shotgun sequencing project. | biome: fresh water; feature: sink hole; material: water; isolation source: purple microbial (photo- and chemosynthetic) mats found in... | reverse complement strand
GCATGTTTTCCTGTATACAATACTTTACGAAAATTAGTGTTTTCTAGCGTGTCTGTTTCGATGTCCGTACAAAATCATTTCATGATTATAATTAAGAGATAATAAAACATTATTTATATTATAAACATTATCTATCATTGCCAATCTCTTCCCAACTTACTCTCACTTGTTCCATCGTATCACGATCACGGATGGTGACTGTTCCATCTTCCAATGACTGATGATCGACACAGATACAGTATGGAGTACCGATCTCATCTTGTCTACGATATCTTTTTCCGATCGCTCCTCCGAGATCAAATTCACAGTTAAATCTCTTTTTGAGTTTATTGAAAATTTTTCTACCGAGATCGACCATATTCTCGTCTTTTTCCATCAGAGGTAAGATAGCATATTTTACTGGAGCGATCTGAAATGGAAATCTGGTCACGATACGAGTATCTTCACTTGTCGTTCCGTCAGAATTTTCCTTTGTCAAAACTTCTTCATCATAAAATTCTAACATCGTCACCATCACTTGTCTACCCAATCCAGTAGATGCTTCTATACATCGTGGGATATATCTGGCACCAGTTTTTGGATCGTTGTATTGCATATTTTGTTTAGAATATTCTTGATGTTGACGAAGATCAAAATCAGTACGGTTGTGTACTCCTTGTACTTCTCAGAACCCTCGTGGAAAACGATATTCTACATCAGTAGCGGCTGCAGCATAGTGAGCGAGTTTGTCATGATCTTTAAATCTTAGATTTTCTGGAGAAATACCGATGATCTGTGTTCGATAATGCATACTGTCAGACTTTCGTTGTTCGAAGAATTTCATAGCAACGTCGGCATCAGCAGGTACGAAGTATTCGATCTCCATCTGTTCAAATTCACGAGTACGATACATAAATTGTCCTGGAGTGATCTCATTACGAAATGCTTTCCCGATCTGAGCCAGTCAGAATGGTATCCTCATACGAGTCGTATCCAAGACATTTTTAAAATCAGTAAAGAGACTCTGACAGGTTTCAGGTCTCATATAGACTTTGTTCGCATCATCAGCCACAGGTCAGAGATGAGTATTGAGCATCAGATTAAATTGTCTCACTTCTGTCCAGTCGGCATCTTTCCCAGTTGTTGGGTTTTTGAGTTTTTCACCTAAGATAAACGCATGCATACCTTCATTTCCTCGTGCTTCTGGTGAGAGATTTTGGAAACCATATTTTTCTTTGACATATTCCAATACACTATCTTCTCCGCCAAATCTCTCAGCTTTTGCTGATATGCTTTCTTCAATAATCTTATCAGCTCTAAATCTTTGTCCTGTTTTCTTATCATCGATTAGTGCATCAGAAAAACCAGCTAAGTGACCAGAAGCAAGTCGCGTCGTTGGATGAGCGAGGATCGTCGTATCGAGTCCTACCATATCGTCTCTCTCTTGTACGAAGTGTTTTCGTCGAAGATCGTAGATATTTTTACGAAGTTGTGATCCATATGGTCCGTAGTCTCGCATATTCGCCAGTCATCCATATATCTCAGAGTTTGGATAGACAAATCATTTTCTTTTCGCCCAAGAGACGATCGTTTCTAAAGGATAGTTCATGAGGTTAGTTAAGAGTGAACAGTTAAAAGTGTAGAGTTAACATTTGTGAAGAAAAACTTGATTTTTTATGTTTTTTGATTATACTATATTAGTATTACCACCGAGAAGCCTCCAACATGTGTCAGTGCATTAGGACGGCTTTTTTTGATACGCAATTTTTTGTTGTATTTCTTGAGTAGATAAGACCATACCGTATTGATGTTTGATATCTTTATATAACGAAGAGTAGTGATTATTTGGAAAGAGTATCTTTGCTAATAATGATTTTCCTATCAGATGCTTAACGAGTTTGATATAATCTCCATCTCCTGATACGAGTATAATTTTTTCAAAATCTTTCTTCTCATATATTCTTTTCATAGTATCAAATATGATATCAGAATCAACATTTCATTTCTTCTTGCCTTTGAGTGTAGCTGAATGTTCTCTAAAGGTAACGATGAATCAGGCTTTCTGTAATTGACTATACAGATCTTGTTGCTCATTGTCTACAAACCCTAGATAATAATATGCCTCCTGTACATCAAACTTATCCTTGAGATATATCCTAAACTTTATAAAATCTACTTGCCATCAGGAGGCATTCGTTCATAGATGAAGATTTTGTCCATCAATATAAGCGATGTTATATTTCATACTTTTTTTAGTATTATAAAGTCTTCAAAATTTCTATTGCTTGTCCATTATCCGTAAATAATTCTCCTTGTATCCCAATCTCTGCAGCAGCAGTGAGATTTTCTGGAAGATGATCTATCAAAAAACAATCTTCTGTCTCAAACCCATAGTACAACATCACATGAGCCCAATATTCTGGATCAGTTTTTGGAGTAGTATTGTCCATCGAATGATATTCAAATGAATAGTCAGTGAGAAGATCTCTGATTTTCTTTCCTCTATCTCATCGTGCATTCGTTACTACGATAATCTGTTCTGTTCTAGTTGCAAGATAGTCGGCAAGTTCTTTATTGAGAGTTTGTGTCTCAAAATCATCTTCTTGTTGTGTGATAATAAGTGTCTTGACGGCGTCGATCAATAATACCATAATAATATATATTCAACTAAAACAACAGTCAGAATATATCTATTTTGATAACTAAAATCAACTAAACTTCCGATTTTATTTGATCTTGCAATTTTGACATCTTCTCTCTATAGTATATGTACTTTATTTTGTATTGTTTTGGGATGATTCGTCGTATTATCTTATTTCTCTGAATATTATTTGTGGGATTTTTTGCTTATCGTCGATATGACAAAACAGCAGCAGATCAACTTCTCGCGAAGATTAAAAACTTTTCGTTTTCTAAAGAAGATACCTACACTACTACGATCACTGATATAAATGGGTCAGGAAAAATTATTGCTTCTGACACAACATGAAAGTTATTAGAGGAAATCTCGGATACAACATGATCTACAAATACTACCAATGATCAAATAGTACAACAGATTCTCACCGAAGAGAGATTGCAGGAAGGAGTAGTCGTTCCATGAATTAGTGGTAAAGTGATCATCCAGAATGGTAAAGTATATACTATATCAGCAGTTCCACAAGCACCTGCGAAAGATAGTACAACCACTACTCTCTCAGAGGAAGATAAGAGACAAGCAGAGGAGTTTGCTCAAATGTTTTCTAATTAATTTATATATCACTATGCTCTATCCAGACAAAAAACCAAGTTTTCAAGATATATTTATCACGTATTGTGATATCAATGAGATAGAGATTACACCAGAACAACAGACTCTTATTGATCTTATTATATCTCAACAATATGCATCAGTCATTACATTTCATAAATGGGGATTTTTGCGATATTATTTTGATCAACTCATCAAAGAAGAGATCTCGTTTGAACAGTTTATGACGATGGGAGATATCGAAGGACAGATCGAAGATCAGATCAATCCTCATATCTATCAAGAAGAACATCCACCATTGTTAATAATACTGACACCAGAACTTGTTGCTCATTGGACAAAAGATACATTGGTTATCGTCGATCCACTCATCAAAGCATACTATATTCATCAGCATGGTGAGATAGTTACTGATGCGACTATAGTTGTCTTAGAAACTAATTAAATAATTTCTCTTGTTGTCTGATCAATGCTGTATCGGTCGTAATGATTCCTATCTCTCTATTGTTATCGAGAGCATTTTGGGAAAAATTCATACTACCGATGAGCATTGTTTGATTGTCGATAATCACCATCTTATCATGATTGTACTGTTTTGGGGATTCAAATTGTACTACTTTCTTCCCAAAATAGCGAACGAGATCATTATTACTCTCCATATCATTTGTCAAAATGCGAATATCGAGATCAGACTTGTTGCGTACTATATCGATGATACGTTCATCGGTGATATATTGCGCTGAGATCCAGATACTCTCCTGTGCAGAATTGAGTAAAAACTCTAATTTCTGACGACAATCGAGAGGACAGACGAGAAGATTGGGAGAAAGATGTTGGGTCAAGGTCAGATATTCTGCTTTGTATTTTTTCTTATCCGTGATGGTTTTAGTATCTAATGCAAAAAGATCAAGAAGATTCTGTCTTATCGTCTCATCAGTACCAAAGAAAAAATGTTCTCTATTGTCATAAAAAGAGGTGCGATTGAGATTGGCAGTTTGAATCACTCGCCACTTCTCGCCTACAAATGTCTTTGCATGCATATTGTTGATACCGAGATTTCTATCTGATAGGAGTGTAATGTTGGGAAAATTTGCAAATTCTTTTTGAAGATCACCCAAATCATCACCAAATTGTTGATACTTATCTTGCTCGACGATCAGTGAGATGGGAGTAGATTTGCTCATAGTTTTCATCCATGATTTGACGTTACGATCAGTGATGTCATAGATTCGTCATCTGATATATTCTGTGTTTTCTCCCATCATCTGTGATCGTTGTCTCCAGTTGTGAGATGATGGACCATTGAGTAATATGCCAGTGATAGTATTATATCATGAATGGGTGTGATATATTGCTTTATCTCATCATCGAGATGGAGAAACCACTTCTTGTGCTGTTCAAAATTTTCGTGATGATCAGGTCAGTAGGATCAGGACGATAATGGTAGTCAGGAGAGATCGTTTGTGTTTTACAAAAAATAATGTCATAGATCTACTATAGCTATCTCTTTGGAGATTTCAAACAGAAAATACAATATAATGTATATAATATAATATCTGTCAATCTAAAATAACAGAGAAATTCTTGTGATTTGTTGCTTTCAGCGATAGTATTGTGTAGTATGTGGGTAGCATTATTGAATTATGCGAGCTTTATTGTTATTCACTGCATCATGGTAGTAGAAAAAAACAAATTATTTGTCGGTAATCTCGACAGTCGTGTCAAATGGTTTCATCTCAAAGAGTTCTTCTCTCAATACGGTGAAGTAAGTTATACCAAAGTAGTCTTCGACAGAGATACCAAAAGAAGTAGAGGTTTCGGTTTTATCGTGTTTGCAAACGAACAAGATGCTGCTACAGCATTGGAAAAAGGAAACAACGTAGCGATCGATCTTCCAGAAGCATCATTCCCTGAGAAACCAGTCAGACTTATGTATGCTGAAGCAAACGAAAATGCTCCTGTCCGTCATGACGAACGTCCTGCAACAGAAGAAACTACAGAAGAATAATCATTATCTTATTATAGTACATCAATAGAATAATGCGGAAGTGTAACGACGCATTTTCATTAGATGTACAGTATACTTAGACAAATAATGTGTAGCATTATTTAGTAGGTAAAGTATATATGAGCTCCACGATTGTGGAGTTTTTTTAATACAACGTCTCGCAGCTTGAAGCAGTTGGGGGGAAAATATACCCAAAACTAAAGATTAAAAACCATACTTCCAAATACAAAACAAACTTTACATTACACCAAAACCCCAATTGCTTCAAACTGCTGTTGGTGGAAGTCGTTTTTTAACATTTTATTTGGTAGTTTGATTTTTTCTTCTACCTTTGTAAAAAATATATAGTGATGAACAACATTCTATCATATAGTTTTTCTTCAAATTTTGATGGTTCTTCGTCAATAAAAAAACTATTGTCGTTTATCTCCTATAAAATATATTTGCGCATTTTTTAGGTTTTCCTATATTCTAAATTTTTTCCTTAACTTTTTTGTAACTTTTGTATCATCAGTTACGTAAAAACATTTAATAGCCAATTTTAGGCTATAGTTTCCAAAATACATTTACCAAACTTAAAAATCATAATCTGACAGGGATAATTACAGTCTACAATCAACGTTCGGTTTGCCAATAATAGTAACAACCGAAACCACTTATCACGGGTATTGCAGTGATATACAGCGTAAAGATAGGACGCTTCAAATATTCTATCAAAAGTAAACACTTAAATAATTTAAGTATGAAACATCTTAACGACCGTCCAATAAGTGGACAAAAAATCCGAGCACCAATGTTTATTATTTTAACCCTTAAAACGATGTTATGGCTATTTCATCTTTTAAAGCAAAAGTGCCTCGAAATCGAGACACTTTTTGGAAAACGATTTTACACTTCAGGATTGCAGTCCTAGTGTTTGTTGTTGTTCTTGTTATCTTTTTCACGTGTATTGCAATTTTTTGTAAGCAACAAACACTTGATCAAATAACAACTTTTTTTGACAGACTTTCTTATCCCGTAAGAAGAATTTTGGAAGTCTTGTTCAAATAATTGTCTAATTTCTTTAAAGCCCAATCAGAAACCTGGTTGGGTTTCTTTTTATCTATTTCCTCTCAAAAATCAAGTCAAAATTATAATAATATTGAGTTGATTTCTAACGGAGTGCGAATTTACATTTATTTTTTATATCTCACAAGTATCTTTTGATTTTTTTTCGAAATAATTCTGATTTGTGAGATGTCTTACGAATACAGGAGTATGTTTTCGCTTATGTGGTCTGGACTATGCTGATGAGATGAAGATAGTCTATGATATAATTTCTCTTTGTGTGAAAGTTTTTCATTCTCGATGAATTTTACTCTTTTGTTTTCGCCAGAAAGTTAAACACTTTATTTCAATCTACCAAATATTTTTACTTTTTTCTATATTTTTGTTGTTCCTTTGCTGTTCTCACGATTTCCACCAACGGTTTGCAGCTATACGAGGTTTGGGACTAAAATATGCCTTTAACTTTCGGTTTATAACTGAACTTTCAAATACAAACCTAACTTTCAGTTGATTGCCGAAAACCAAATCTCGTGTAACTGCTGTTGTAAAAATTACTATAGATGAAGTAAATCTCTACCAACTTCTCTCACATTGTACATCAATCTGTTCTCCATCGATATCTATAAATAAGAGACGATAGGCTTGGAGATGCATACTATCTTCTTCGTTGTAGATCGACTTATCCATATAGAGATAATCACCGATGATCGGTAATCCATGTTTGCTGAGATGATAACGGATCTGATGAGTACGACCTGTTAATATTTCAATATCTAGTGTTATAAGTGGTAAGTTATAAGTTATAAGTTCATCGCTAATTTCTAATTTATAATTGATAATTTTAGTTATCCCCATCTTCGGTTCATAGTGAGGTACTTTGGGGATCACCATCTCTTGTATGATATGTGGTAGACTGATATTGTCTATAAATTGTCTACCTTGTCTAGTTATCAATGCTTGAGCTCTATAGAACTTTTTTAACGGTACTTGGTCTTTCTCTTCGATCGTCTCAGCTAGTGATTTGCGTTGAAACAGATCTTTAAAATATTTCAATCCTGCTTCTGTCTTCACGATGAGCATCAACCCATCCGTTTCTTTGTCTAGACGATGAATAAGGCCAGCTCTAATAAAATTACCTGTCGTAGGAAGATTTTGTTTTTTATAATAATGATATAATGCTCATACGATATTCGCATGTTCTACTCATCGCACACTATTGGGATGAGAAAGTACTCATTTGGGCTTATAGATGACGATATAATCAGGTTTTTCTATCAATATCTTGAGATCTATCTCTGGAGATTGCATCAATACTTCTGACTCCATATATCTCTCAGGATGGACAATAGTGATCTCATCACCCGTTTTCAGTCAGAGTGATTTTTTTTTGACAATAGTGCCATTGACCAAAATATCTCCACGCGCGACCAGGCGATGAAAAAAATTACGAGTATATTCATGATTTTGGGTCAGATAGACGTCGATACGTTCTCCTCCGCTTCCTTCATAGACGATAGTATGTGTTTTTCCCATAAGATGTAATACAACAAAAAGATATTGAACTGTACAGAAAAGTTATTATACTTCAAGTAAATAAACTGCTATATAATTTTTAATTGCTAATTATTTCATATGTTTAAAAGAATATTCTATCTGATCGGTATCAATATTGCGATTATTATCACGTTTAATATCCTTATTTTCGTTATAGAGAGAGTATTTGGCATTGCGATTACTCCTGCATTGGGCAATTATCAATGACTTATCCTCTTTGCTGCTGTATTTGGTTTTGGTGGCGCATTGACGAATCTGATGATCAGTAAATGGTCAGCAAAGAGATTATATAATATCAAATTGATCGAATCATGAATCGGTGATCATAAATTGCGTCTTGTCTATAGTACCGTAGAAGAGATTGCTTTCAATCATAAGATAGAGATGCCAGAAGTATGATATTACGAATCTGGTGAAGTGAATGCATTTGCTACTGGAGCGAGTAAAAATAGTAGTCTCGTCGCTGTATCGACAGGATTGCTTGAAGTGATGAATGACACAGAGATCAAAGGTGTCGTCTGACATGAGATGGCACACGTATTGAATGGTGATATGGTGACGTCTACTCTGCTCCAGTGATCTCTCAATACCTTTACCATCGTTATAGCAAGGATAGTTTGAGGTTTGATCGATGGTGCTTTGAGAAGTAATGATAACGAGAGAGGAGGATGATTTTCCTATTATATCATCGTGTCGATATTAGATACGGTTTTTGGTATGCTAGCAGGATTGGTACTCATGGCACATAGTAGACAGAGAGAATATAAAGCTGATGCTGGAAGCGTAAATTTCTTGACCAAACATGATATGTTATCTGCTCTTCGTAAACTGGCAAATATGAGAGAAAATCCTGTACCTTCTGACGCATTATTGACATCTAAGTTTAGCGGTGGAAGTTCTCGATCAGCATTACGATCTTCACATCCTCCGATTGAAAAAAGGATAGCGGCTGTAGAAAGTTTGTAATTGGTGATTTTTATATATCATAAAAAGATACCATATTGGTATCCCCTTTAAAATAATCTTATTGTTATTGTATTGTATTGAGTTCGTTGATAAGTTCTTGATCTCTCTTACTATTACCATCACCTATGGTACGCTTTCCTTCTGTGCCTGTACCTTGTGTTTCAGTTGTGGTGGTTTGTGTTTCAGTTTGTATGGTGGTTCCAGTTTGTATTTGTATATTATCTATAACATCTGTTGTCATATCGTTAAAATCAATAATTTGGTCTGTGATCTTTCATGTCTCTTTGACTGATTGGAGGATATCTTCTTCAGTTTTGATGACATCACAGAGACTATTTTCTTTGAGTGTCCTATAGATTTCAAACAATCTTACTACTTTTTTTTGATTTGGTAGTGTTGGATATTCACTCTCAATCTTTACAATAAAAGCAAGAATTTGGTTGAGTGTAGTAGATCTCTTGATATTAAGATTTCATTTCCCCAGCTCATTGAGATTCTTTTCTACTCTTTGCTTAGCATTGAGTATGTTGAGAGGAGCTTTTGTGATATAACACATAGATCATAGTTCATTACTAATACCATTAATTTCTTCAGGTAAAATATCTTTCCCATATATTCTTAAAGATATTGTTCATTTATATCAAACTTTTAATTTTTTTATATTTTTTTCTTCAAATGAAAAACTTTCAATAGACAATATGGGTGGTATATTCTTAAAAAAGAATTTCAGTCATTCAATACTATCTATGCCTTCTTTAGCTACACCATAAGCTAGATAGGGCAAAGCTCTCATTTTTTCTCTAAACATATACATACATTCGGGTTTTTCTTCTGTGGTGCATCATGCGGTCTTACGTATAGCTTTTGCAATAATTTCTTGATTGATCAGAATATTTTCTTGTCCTTTGATAATCCAATTATGTAATAAATATCATATTACTCTATCTTCACGATCTTCTGGGGTTGTGACAAGACTTCAAGCAAATAACTCTGATGGTGCTATTATGTCTTGTCTGTCTTCTTTGATGGTTTCCCAAAGATAATACATAAATTCGTTAATCAATGAAAGATTTTGAATATATGCAGTCATTGAAATCTTATTGATGAGTAGCAAAAACGAACGTTTATTTGGTGTCTCAAATTGCACTGTCACAGGCATGCTAAAATATCATTCTATTGTGGATGCTTCTGGTTTTCAGATTTTTACATCACTTACAGTATTATAGCTATCTACTACTCCTACATCTTTAAAAAAATTAGTTCGTTGTTGTATGAGAGCAATATCACCATATGGATTATTTTCAATATATTTCTTTCCTATTAGACTTGTATCGATCTTCTGAGAAAATGGATCTCTCCATATATTGATAGTAGGTGTATACAACATGTGTAAAAAATTATCAAAAGGTACTGATAGTCTTTGTCTTTGTAATTTAGTATTTGTTATATTCTCATTGATTTGATGTTCATATCACAACATATCTGAAAGTTGTTTTCGTAATGGAAATGAATCTTTTATTGTGTCGTCATTCTGTAAGAGATCAAGAGAATAGACGGATGTGTTAGAGAGATTTTTACTTTTATTATTTAATTCTTGTTGCACTATAACCCAATACACAATCATACTAATAGCAAAAAATATACTGACTATAAAACCTATACTATATATGATACTTTTGTTGTTATGTAATGATGCTAGAGTTTGTGTATATTGTTCTTTGAGGGATAGGTGAGATGCCATGATAGTGATGATAAATTAAAATTATAAATAAAGAGAGAATATTTCTAATAATTGTCATAAAAATCAAATATTTCTCTTTCTGATGAATTTTGTAAAGGAAGATCAAATGTCATAAATGATGTATTTACAGGTATTTGTATATTTCAAATAGTAAGATTTTGTTGTTTAATATTGAGTTTATCTATATTGATAGAATCTCCAATCACAAAGAATGATTGTTTGAGAAGGGTAGTTAAGGTTGAAATGATAAAGATATGAGGATTGATAATTCCCCTCGCCATAAATGCTACATCATCTTCTGCGAGAGTATTAACAGTGACACGAAATCAAATGTTTTTTTGATTTGGATCAAAACGATTGAAATCAATCTGAAGGCTTGCAATATCACTTTTTTCTAATTTTGAATCTACGAGACTAAATATTTTTGAAAATATAGTGGTATCCATATCTGTTTCTTTGTCTTCATATACAAAATAGTTGTCAAAATCCTTGATTGTGTCGCAATTGGGTAATTGTTCATAAGGATTAAGATAACACATAGAGAGATAATTAGCAATATCTTTTTCTCCTCTCTCGGTGTAGATTGTCATGATATCCGAAAGAGTGTCTTTTGATATATTCAATGTTTGAGAAGTTTGTTGTAGAAATGTATCTAACATAGAAAAGATCTTAAATGCCGTTCCGAATTTAATAGTTTCTAAAGTATGAAGAGAAACCATAATAGGTATTTGTTCCTTAGTTTTGTCTAATATTGACATAATATCGGGATGGATAAATCCATATTTATTGATATCTTTATTGATGCTTTGTAATTCTTGATTTTTGGTAAGTATAGATGATATTACTTTTCCTACAGTTTCTTCTAAAATATCTTTTTTAAATATAAATGGTATGGTACTATTAATCGTGTTATTAATGTTTTCATTACTGATAGATGTTGCAAGTGCTTTATATTTATTGATTCATGGATATCATATGAGACGATCAAAATCAGTAATATATTCTTTGTATTGTTCTACTATATTAGTATAATCAGGGTTTTTTTCATCACTCCATATATTGATTTTTGTAATACCAAAAAAGAGTAATCCAATAGATATAAATATTGTCATTCATAATGCCGCTCATGCAATATTTATACGAAATCTTTCTAGTATTCATGTCGTGTGGTTTTTCTGATATGCTCAAAAATCCTTTTCTTTTCATGAAACATTCTCATTGAGAGTATCTAAGGTAGGAGCTACCATGGGAGATGTAGGAGTGTATATGCCCACATCTTTTGGTGGTATAATAATTGGATCAGGTATCATTAATACTATCTATAGAGATAAAATATAATTCATTATAATATTAGTACATTTATAAAAAAATACAAAAATACAATGATTTGTACTGTAGCTTACCTTGTAATTTATAAAGAAATGGATATAATATATAAGTAACAAGTAACTTTTAACTCTTCACTGAGCACTGCTATGTCTTCTCTTGATTTTTTAGAAAACTATCTGAATACTCCTTCTCCTACAGGATTTGAATCTACGGGTCAGAAAGTTTGGTTAGATTTTATTACTCCTTATGTGGATAGCACTTTTGTCGATACCTATGGTACTGCTGTAGGAGTGATCAATCCAGATGCACCATACAAAGTCATAATCGAAGCTCATGCTGATGAGATCTCTTGGTTTGTCAATTATATTGATGATAAATGATATATTTATGTCATCCGTAATGGTGGATCTGATCATCAAATTGCACCGAGCATGAGAGTCAATATTTGGACAAAAAATGGTCCAGTAACTGGTATATTTTGACGACCAGCTATACATGTCCGTAGAGATGGGGAAGATCCAAAGACACAAGTTCATGATCTCTCTATCGATGTCTGAGCACACAATAAGGAAGAAGTAGAACAATTGGGTATCCATGTCGGTACGGTAGTAACGTTTGATGCGAAATTTATGATACTCAATGATCGTTATTATGTGTGTAGAGCGTTAGATAATCGTATCGGAGGCTATATGATCGCACAAGTAGCAAAAAAACTCAAAGATGAATGAAAAAAATTAGATTTCTGACTGTATATCGTCAACAGCGTACAAGAGGAAGTAGGTCTCTATGGCGCGCAGATGATTACTGATACTATCAAGCCTAACGTCGCTATCGTGACTGATGTGACACATGATACCAGTACTCCTCTCCATATGGATAAGAAAAAACATGGTGATACCAAATGTGGCCACTGACCAGTAGTCAGTTATGCTCCGAGCGTGCATAATATCTTGCGTGATCTTACGATAGATGTAGCTGAACACAATAATATCAAATATCAAAGACAAGCAAGCTCTCGTTATACGGGAACCGATACTGATGCTTTTGCTTTTTCAAATGGTGGTGTGGCATCTACTTTGATTTCACTTCCTTTGAAATACATGCATACGACTGTCGAATCAGTCGATAAAGATGATGTACAAGCTACAATTGATCTGATGTATCATACACTACTTGCTCTTGATCCTACAGAAGATTATAAATATATTAAATGATTGAAATAATTTATTATTATAATAGGTGATGAATAATATCGTCCTAGTATGAGCGTGATGAACAGGAATGTCGGGATTAGCGATGATGCTTTTTGATATCTGATATAAAAATATTATCTGTATCAATAATATACAAACAGATCTTACTGATCGTCTTGTGCGTCATGGACTGAAAGTGATTATATGACATCGTAAGTATACCTTAGATATCAAAGATTTTGTTATTTATTCTGATATTCAAGCCATCATCGATGGTCCTGAAATAACGCAATCTCGTATTTACCAACAGACACCTACAAAAAAACACTTCCATATTTGTATGACCTACAATCAATTCATCGCTGAGATATCAAAACGTTTTACGACAATTTCCATCACTGGTTCCAATGGTAAGACGAGTACCACGGCTATGGCTATTTGGTCATTATCAAATATTATGCCAGATAAATTTGCTCTTGGTATCGTATGATGACTGATGCCAAACTTCGGTCACCAATGATATGCGATCAGTAGTAATACTCAGATACAGTCAGATATTCATCATCTTTTTGAACATATTTTTAATCAAAAACATCAATTAGATTATTCTCTTATTAAAAAACATCTTTTCATCATCGAAGCATGTGAACACAGAGAACACTTTCTTCTCTATGATAGTGATTATACTTTGATTACGAATATCCAACGAGATCATACCGATTATTATCATACCCGAGCATCCTACAAAGAGGCATTTGTCCATATGATACAGAAAACCAGAAAAATATCAATCCTGACCGCATCAGCGTTAGCTACTCTGTCGTGATATGATCTCCCAAATATCGTCGTGTCAGAAGAATTTCCTTTTGAAAACCAATATCTTATCGGTTCTTATAATGCAAGCAATGCGGGGATGGTTAGAGAACTGTTACATTATACAGATGCCACAAGCCACAAGCTAGAAGCTACAGAGAAAGATCTTGAGGCTTGAAACTTGAAGCTTGAAGCGATATTAAATAAATTCCAATGAGTATGAAGAAGAATGGAATATATCGGACAGTTACATAATAATCCAGTCTATTCTGATTATTCTCATCATGCTCCTGCTATCGCTGGAAATATGCAGGCATTACAAACACAATTTCCAGACAAAAAGATATGTGCGATTTTTCAACCACATCAGGCACAGAGAGTATTAGTTGGACGAGATGATTTTAAAACATCATTACAAGACGCTGATACTACACTTATCTATAAACTCTATACAGCGAGAGAAACTCTTCCCTCCCTTATCAAGGGGGGTTGGGGGGATCGTTTGAAATGACTACATTCTTTTGATGAATTGGGTGAACAATTTGCTCAAGAATTAGGTGGAGAATATGTTATTAATCCTGATGATCTTACAACATCACTTTCACTCTTATCTGATGATTATATTATCGTCATATTTTCAGCGGGTGATTTAGATGAGAAAATGAGAGTATTAGTATCTTAAAACTTGTTTTATATTGTGTATATAATAATGATAAATCGATCAGATATACAAGAACAATTTAATAAATTACTTGCCCAGAATATTGATTCAGTACAATCTCTCAGAGAATGGATATGATGTTGTGATCAATTGGATGCACAACTAGGACAAGACTATGCTTGGAAATATATCAGACAGACGACAAATACTGTCGATGAACAAGCAAAACAAGGCTACAAAGATTTTTTGCAAGATATTTATCCTCAACGAATCACTATATCTGATAAGATAGGTCGTAAGCTTGTATCGTGTACTTATACATCACATTTACCAGCAGAGTACAACAACTATATCAGATGAAGTGAACATGCTGTCAACTATTTTCGTGAAGAGAATGTATCACTTATGAGCAGAGAAAAAGAGATAGCATCACAATGGGCAGAAATAACAGGAGCATGGACGATAGCATATCAATGAAATATTCTCACTATCAAACAAGCCGAAGAATATCTCAAATCATCCGACCGTACTGTCAGAAAAGATGTTTTTGAACTTCTAGAACAGAGGAGATATCAAGATAATGACCAATTGAATACTATAATGTCTGATCTTATACAGATTAGAACACAGATAGCTAATAACTGTGGCTTTAAAAGTTATACTGATTATAGATTCTCATCAAGATATGATTATACAAAAGAACAGATTAACCAATTTCACGAAGCAATTCGTATTGTTATAAGTCCTTTGATGAAATCATTTTTTGAAGATAGAAAAAAGGCATTATGATTAGAAACTCTCCAATCATATGATTTTGAAGTTCCTTTGATAACTGTCTCAAATAATGAATGGTTTGTAACTACTGATGAGATGGTAGATAAATTATGTCTATTATTGCATACTATGGATCCTGAATTTGAAACATGTATCAAAACTATGCAAGAAAAAAATCAACTCGATCTCGATACTCGTCCAAATAAAGCTCCATGATGATATAATTATCCTCTTTCTTGAACTCCATATTCATTTATCTTTATGAATGCGATGAGAGACCATTATGGTCGATTTACGCGAACACATGAAGCATGACACGGTATTCATCATTATCTTACAAGAAATCTATCAGTAGAATATTTTAGAGATTGTCCTTCTGAAATATGTGAGATAGCATCCATGAGTATGGAATTATTTACTATGGATGATCTCCATATGATAGGACTGACAGATGATCAAATTAAAGATGGTATCTATCAAAAGATTATTCATGATATTGGATTTTTCTCTTATATGTCGAAAATAGACCTCTTCCAACAATGGATGTATGATTATCCAAGACACACCTGAGAAGAAAGAAATGAAAAACGAAAACAATTAAATCAACTGTATTCATACGCTACTCGTACATTTGACACTCAATCGTGGTCTTGAGAATATCAACAATATCTTGACTCTTATCGACAAAGACAAATCCACTTATTTGATTATCCGTTCTATTATATAGAATATGGTATAGCACAGTTAGCTAGTCTACAATTGTACAATCAGTTTCTTGTAGATAGACCATCAGCCATCGACAATTACAAAAAAATCTTGTCTGCATGAAGTATACATTCTATACCTGATACTATGAGGTTGTGAGAAGTAGATTTTGATCTATCAGAACAAAAATTAAGACAATTGATGCAACCTCTTATTGAAAAATAT
>JFJP01034774.1_pt1 | contig 16245 bp, 14 predicted proteins | sample 431651 | NCBI WGS metagenome assembly JFJP01 (sample SAMN02602958, study PRJNA72255) | Microbial mat metagenome, whole genome shotgun sequencing project. | biome: fresh water; feature: sink hole; material: water; isolation source: purple microbial (photo- and chemosynthetic) mats found in... | reverse complement strand
CGAACGCGGTGCGGTTGAGGAGGAACCAGATGGCGAACACCAGCATGATCGCTATGAGGAAACCGATGTGGAGGCTGTACCCCTCGAAGAGGCGGGCGAACCGCAACCCCTCGTCCAGCTTGAGCGTCTGCGTGAGCTTGGCATCTCCCGTCGTGTCCTGGAAGACGTTGGCCACATAGTGCATCGTCACGTACTGCGCCGTGTAGTTGAACATGAGTGTGGATATGGCGAGCGACATCCTGAACTTGTCCAGAAGCCACGCGGAGAGCAATGACAACAGGCCTCCCGCAATCATGGCCATGACCACAGCCAGGACGAACCTGAACCAGAGCGGCCCCGGCGCATAGATGGCGACTATGGCCGTGGTAAAACCGCCCACGATCATCTGGCCTTCTCCGCCTATGCCCATGTAGTTGGAACTCCAGGCTATGGCAGCACCAAGCCCGCAGATGATTATTGGCGTGGCCCGCGTCAGGGTGGTCAGCAGGTAATATTTATTACCGAAGGCGCCTTTGAACATTGCGGCGTATACGGTGAAAGGATTCTCTCCCGTAACGATGATGGCCAGCGCGCCGACCCCCAGCGCGAACCCGAGGGCCAGCAGGGGCTGTACCAGGGGTGCCAGAAGCTGCCTGATCTTCCGGTCAACCATGGTTTGCCCCTCCTACCATCAGCAACCCCAGCTCTTCTTCCTTGACGCAGCCGCGCTTGAACTCTCCGTTGATCTTTCCGCCGTACATCACGTAGATGCGGTCGGACAGTTCCATGATCTCCGACAGTTCGCTTGAAATCAGCAGCACGGCGTCGCCGCTCGTGCGCTTCTCAACGAGGCGGTCGTGGATGTACTCCATAGCGCCGATATCGACGCCACGCGTCGGTTCGCAGGCGATAAGCAGCGGAGTCCGGTGGGCAATCTCCCGCGCCGCTATCAGCTTCTGGGCGTTTCCACCTGAAAGCGAACTGGTCTTCAATCGTATGTCGTCGGTCTTCACCGAGAAGGCCCGTACGAGGTCACCGGTGAATTTCCTGATGTTCTTCATATTGAGCATGCCCCTGGCGGACAGCGGCGTGCGCCGGTAATGGGTCATGATGGCGGTCTCGGTTATCGAGGCAGCCGAGGCGGAACCCCACAGGTAGCGGTCCTCCGGGATCATCGAGACGCCAGCCTCGCGGACTTCGGCGACCCTGCGGTTGGCGATGTTCACGCCCTTGACGGCTATCGTGCCGCTGTCTATCCGCTGCAGTCCCAGGATGCAGCGCTCCAGTTCAGACTGGCCGTTGCCGGAAACGCCGGCTATGCCGACTATCTCTCCTGCGCTGACATGGAGCGAGAGGTGATCTATTTTTGCAACGGTCCCGGCGCCCTGCACGCACAGGTCTTCGATCCGCAGGATGTCTTCTCCTGGCGGGATGGCGGGAACATCCTTCTTGACCAGGTTGCGCCCCACCATCATGTAGCTGAGTTCCTCGATGCTCGTGTCCTTGATATCCACATCGGCTACGTGTTTTCCCTGGCGCATGACGACGGCCCGGTCGGCCACCTCCATAACCTCGTTGAGCTTGTGCGTAATGATGATGATGCTCTTGCCGGCGGCCGCGAGCCGCTTCATGGTACCCAGCAGTTCATGCACTTCCTGGGGAGTCAGCACGGCCGTAGGCTCGTCGAAGATGATGATGTCGGTATTCTGGTACAGCACCTTGAGTATCTCGACGCGCTGCCTGAGGCCTACGGGCATGCCCTTGATCCGCGCGGTCGGATCCAGAGGCAGCTCGTAACGCCTTGAAAGCTCCTCGATCATGCGGTTGGCTTTCTCAAGGTCAAAGTAGAGACCCTTCACGGGTTCCTTGCCGTAGACGACATTCTCGGTGACGGTAAAGGGATCAAAGAGCATGAAATGCTGCTGCACCATGCCGATGCCGCAGGCTATGGCGTGGGCGGCGCTCTTGAGGTGCAACTGCCTGCCCTTGAGGTGGATGGTGCCACCCGTGGGCTGCTCCATACCGTACAGGATCTTCATCAGCGTCGTCTTGCCGGCACCGTTCTCGCCGATGACAGCCAGGATTTCGCCCTCATGCAGCGCAATGCTCACATCGTCATTGGCCACAAGCTCGTCGTAGCATTTGACTATGTGATCCATCGTAAGCATCGGACCATGGTCAACGTTCGGCATCCTCGAAGCTCTCCCCGGGTCAAAGCCGTGGCCCGCCCCGTCATGCAGACATGGCGGTCACGTGCAGGAAAAGAATCGCCTCCGGAGCGTCAGTACCCCGGAGGCGATACGTCGTCTATGATCAGAGCTTGAAGTCCTTCTCGATCGGCACTTCTATGATGAGCTCGCCGGACTTGATCTTGTTGGCCGCGTCACGGGCCAGTTGCACGATCCTGTCGGTAAGCACCGCGGTGTTCCTTGGATTTACGCCATCATCGGTGATGTAGGTAGCGCCTACGACGCCTTCCTTGAGGCCCAGGGAAACAACGCCAGGCTGGATGCCGGTCTTGAAGAATTCATCGACGATGAGTTCGGCTACGATGCCGGTGTACTTGACCTGCGTGGTGAGGATGTACGGGTTGGACGGGCTCGTCATGTCGGAATCCTGGCCAGAGGTATAGAATTTCTTCTCGGCGGCGGCTTCAAACGTGCCATAGTCGGCAACGGCGGACGCGGCGTTGATGAACACGCAGCCCTGGGCAGCCTGCTGGAGGGCCAGTTCCTTGGCGATCGGAGCATCGGTGTACGACTTGGTGTAGTTGAACAGGAAGTTGGCCATCGTCACCGACGGATTGACGGATTTTACACCCTGGATGTAGCCATAGCGCCACTCGAAGCTGCCCTGGCCCGGGTTGGCATGAACGCCGCCGAAGGGACCATTGGGCTTGCCGGCATCCTTGCTTACAGACGCTGCGATGACGCCTATGAGATAGGCAGCTTCCTGCGGCTTGAAGATGTATGACTTGACCTTGGGATTGTCGCAGACCGTATCTATGATCGCGTACTGGGCCTTGTCGGGGAACTGGGTGGCAACGGCATTGAGCGGATCGGCGCCCTGCCAGCCAACGACGAGGATAAGGCTGTAGCCTTCTTCCACCGAAGCACGGATATTCTCTGCCCATGATGAATCGTCGGCGCACTCGATGACGCTGTAATCCATGGCATAGGTGTTGGCCTTCTTCATCTCGGCCATCTTGTTGACGACCTGGGTCAGGAACGGATTGACTCCGACCGGATCACAAATGACGGCAACCTTCTTGATTTCCTGGGGCTTAGCCGGCGCTTCAGACACCGCTGGCTTGGCCTTGCTGCATCCAGCCAAAGCTACAACAAGAACCAAAGCACTGATCAGCAGGACTCTTTTCCTTTGCATCGCCTTCTCCTCTTCATCCGCAAGGTGTACATAGTGGATGGCACCGTAGCCAACGGCTATCGAATGCTTCCACGTAAAGCCGATACAAGGTCTGGTCCCGGTCGGTTATTTGGCTTTTTTATGTTTTTTCTGTCTTTTTCTTTGTTTGCTGTAGCATGATACACCATCTTCCAGACCTGTCAATCAAATCCATAGTTCCTGGTACCTTGTACTCTAGCCGAAACAGTACCATTGGAAGTGGTATATGCGGTTGCGCTTTCTCCTGACGATACCACGTACTGTGCCCTTGATGAAGGCGAAAGTTCCGGGAAAACAGCCTGGCTTGACATATATATAGTTTTTCATATATTTGATTGAATCAAGGAGCCACTATGCCTACCCCCGTTTTCTCTTCCTCTCTTCCCCATGATAATCAGCGTTCAGCCGTGAAACGCCTCATCTCGATATCAGCCTTCCTGCAGGACCGGCTTGTCGTGCTGCTTCCGCTTGCAATGCTCGCGGGCTTTGGAGCCGGGCTACTCGGAGATGCGTCCGGGCTCAAGGCAGCGGTGCTGCCGCTGACCTTCTTGCTGGTGCTTCCGATGATGGTCGGGATGGACATCCGCAAGCTGTTCGGCACGTTTGATATACGCCTGCACGCAGCGACCCTCGTCCTGAATTTCCTGGTAGTCCCGTTTCTTGCGTATGGCCTTGGCCTCATCGCGTTTCCCGATTCACCCTGGCTCAGGCTGGGACTGCTGCTCGCAGGGCTCCTGCCGACTAGCGGCATGACGGTATCATGGACCGGCATGTCCAGGGGCAATGTACCAGAAGCAATACGGATGACTATCATCGGCTTGATCGGCGGGGCTGTTTCAGTACCCATCTATGTGCATGTGCTGCTCGGTGAAGCTATAGCCCTTCCCGCTTCGGTCGTCGTTACTCAGATAGCCGTGATAGTTGCCCTGCCGCTGCTGCTCGGTTTCGCTCTGCGGTCACTCCTCGTGCGTTCAATGGGAGAAACCCGCTTCGGGAGCGAGGTCAAGCCCCTGTTGCCAGGCATCTCGACGCTGGGTGTCCTTGCCCTTGTAGCCGTAGCGATAGCGCTGAAGGCACGGGGAATACTGGCCAGCCCGGAGATGCTGTGGTCGAGCTTCTGGCCTACCTTTACGCTCTATGCCCTCAACTTCGTGCTGAGCAGTGTACTTGGGCGCCGTTTCTTCAAGTTGCCTGAAGCCAAAGCACTGGTCTTTGGCAGCGTGCTCAGGAACCTGTCCATAGCTCTGGCGCTACTCATGGGAATATCGGGACCAAAAGGCGGCGAAGCGGCGCTCATCGTAACCTGGGGCTTTGTAATCCAGGTACAAGGGGCCGCCTGGTATGTCAGGTTTGCTGAAAAAATACTGGACCGCAAACCGTCCTTGCCAGCGGCAGCTGTGGTCGAAGCCATATCCTTGAAATAAGGGTGCACTGAAATCAATCTTCATTGTACTCTGCGGCGTGGCTTCCAGATCTGACCGGTGACTCAGGCTGGCAGCAGGATAAGACAGCGAACTGGCTCGTGGTTTCCGGCTCGATTGACAGCGCGGGATTGCTCAGGCAACACTCCGATCAGGGTGTTCATGCGCCGAGTGATTCGCGGAGGCCGTAGATGACGAGCAACGTCGACGATGAAGCTGGAAAAAGGAAAAGAGCGCGCTACGTACTTGTCGCCGTCATCGCAAGCATCATCTGTATTACGGCCACAATCGTACTCGCATTTGTATTCCTTGCACCGGACCGAAGCCCGGCCCCCACCGTCGAAGCTCGTGCATCAGCTGAAGCTGCCGGCGCTGCCTCAGGATCAGAGCCAATTCCGCTGACTGAAGCCGAACGTACGTACCTCACCTTGCTCGGTCCGATTTATTTCTGCTGTGACCCTGACTGGGAGCCATACGAGCGGCTGGATACCGAAGGCAACTACGTTGGCATTGCAGCAGACCTCGTCCGCCTTATTGCCAAGCGTTCCGGTGTAGACCTCCGCCTGCTTCCTACGAGCGACTGGGACGCCAGCCTCGCTGCCTCCGCACGAGGCGATTGCCTGGTGCTGGCCTTCCTCAACCGCACGCCCGAGCGGGAAAAGTGGCTCGTCTTCACCGACCCCTACTTCGAAGATCCCACCGTCATCATCACCCGGGAGGAACACGAGTATGTCTCTGATCTGTCCAGGCTCGGAAACGCCACGGTGGCCCTGCCCCGGGGCACCAGCATCGAAGAAAGGATCAGAAGGGACTATCCGCAACTCACCATCCTCCTGACAGACAGCGAGCGGTCAGCCATGGACGCCGTATCCGGGCGCAGTGCGGACCTGACGCTGCGCTCGCTCGTGATGGCTGCCTATACGATACGCAAGGAAGGATACTTCAACCTTAAAATAGCCGGCCAACTCACCGATTACAACAACAACTTCAGGATGGGCGTTTCCAGGGACTACCCGCTCGTACGGGACATACTGAACCGTGGCGTACGCGCCATAACACCGCTGGACGTGCAGCGCGCCATCAACGACCATATTCCCATCATCGCCCAGACAGGAATCGATTACCGCCTGCTCCGGGGACTCGCGTTTGTCGTCGTCCTTTCAGGCATTGTATCAGCGGTATGGTATCGCTATCTGCGACGGTACAACACACACCTCCGCCTGATAATCGACACGATGCCTGCGTACGTGTTTGCAAAGGATTCCAGGGGACGGTATATTCTGGTCAACAATTCTACAGCAGCTTTCTATGGCCTGGAGCCAAAGAAAATGCTGGGCAAGACTGACGTAGAGCTACAGGGAGATTCCGCGCACACGCGTGAATATGAGGCCCAGGACCGGGCAGTAATTGATTCGAAGCAACCACTCTTCGTCGCCAAGCATCCTGGGATCCGCTTCGACAAGAGTCCCGGCTGGTTCCAGACGACCAAGGTGCCCTATCGTCGCCCGGGTACTAAGAAAATTGGCCTGCTTGGCGTAACACTCGACATAACAGAACTCAAAAACGCCGAGCAGGAGCTTGAGGAAAGCGAGCAGCGCTACCGCCACCTCGCCCAGCACGACAACCTGACGGGACTCCCGAACCGGGCCCTTTTCTTTGACCGGCTCGACCAGGCACTCGCGCTATGCCGTAGGGAACACGCCGGCCTGGCCCTCCTGTTCATCGACCTCGACAGGTTCAAGGAAGTCAACGACACGCTGGGGCATGAAGCCGGAGACCAACTCCTGCGCGAATCCGCGTCCAGAATGAATTCCTGCATACGGGAATCGGACAGCACAGGCAGGATAGGCGGAGACGAATTCGTCATATTCCTGCGCGGCATAGAAAATGCCCCCGCGGCGGAACTCGCGGCCGAAAAGCTGCGCGCCGCACTGGAAGCACCCTTCATGCTCTCTGGTCGCGAAGCCAGCATCTCCGCGAGCATCGGCATAGCCCTGTTCCCAGAACACGGCTCCGACAGCAGCGAACTGTCTCAGCACGCCGACGCAGCCATGTACCGCTCCAAGGCCCGGGGCCGCAACCGCTTCAGTGTGTACGACTCCGGCATCGATGTATCCGGCGTAGAGGACACCCGGGAATAGCTAATTCAGGCTGATCAGAGCCAGCCCGGCGAGTTAAAGCCCGCTCCGCGCGGGGATCACGGTAAAGGAAAACTTGTGAAGACGACGCCCTGGACCGGCCTCGGTATGGCTATGGTCCTTTATGACGCTTGTCATCGCAGTAACGAATTCCTTGAGTTCAGCATCGTTCAGGTAAAGGCTGTTGCTGGCAAATCCAAGCCGCTCCTGTTCCACCGGATGGTCATCGTCGCCGAGGTACTCGGCGAAGTCGGTGAGTTCCGCAAGCATGAAACTCGTAAAAAGGTCGAGCAGTTCCTTCTTGTCGAGACGCTTCATGCGGGCGGCGATCTCGTCAAAAGGGTTGATTCTGAGCCTGTAGCTGCGCTCTATCGTACCCCGCACCTGCTTTTCCTGCGAGACCTCCAGGATTCCGTCCTTGAGCATTACCCTGAGATGGCGATAGAGACTCGCCTGGGGTACATCGGGCATCCTGGCGGCGAGCCCGCGGGTGGTTAGTTCCTTGTCCTTCGCGAGCACCTTCAAAATCTGCATCCTGATTGGATGGAGCAGACCTCCAATGCCTTGTATATCCATCTTGGCCTGCCTCCACCATTATCATTATTGACATTGATAATATTATACGTTATGATAATCTAAGTCAAGACGAAGACACAGGAAAAAGGAGAACCTATGCAGATTGACACACAGACAACGAATGAAATGCCCCGGAAAACCAACTGGCCGAACGTCGCCTGGTTCCTCGGCCTGGCTTTTGGACTGAGCTGGCTGGTTGATGTGGTCCTGTATCTGAATGGCGGATTGGCCAATCCGGCCACGACTTTGCTGCTGCAATTCCAGATGATACTGCCAGCCTTCTCCGCCATGTTCCTGGGTGCTTTCTTCTTCAAGGAAAGCCCCATCTACCACCGGACCAACCACCGGACTTCACGATGGTTCGTCTACTATTACCTCGTTCTGACGTTCTTGTATCTGCTTGGTTCCATCGTCTCTTTGATCAGGCCAGACCTGGCCATCTTGCTCAGCTCACTCTTGCTCATCCCCAACGTGCTGGGACTGATCCTGCTGGTCGTACTCCGCCTGGCTGGCGGCAAAGACTCTCTGGCCGGCGCTGGACTGGGGGGCGGCAAACCGCGTGTCTGGTTGTTCTACGGGCTTGGGATCATCACCTATTATGGCTTCCAGACCTTCCTCAATTACGTTTTCAAAATGGGGCAGGTTGTTGACCTTACAAAAGCCTTCCCGCAGATGGCTGCCGCCAACCTGCCACGCGCTGCATTGCTACCCATCATGGCGCTCAACTCAGTGATCATTGGTCCGTTCCTCGGGTTGATCATCGCTTTTGGCGAAGAATACGGCTGGCGAGGTTACCTGCAACCCGAGCTTATCCGGCTCGGTCGTGTCCGAGGCGTATTCCTCCTGGGCATCATCTGGGGAATATGGCATTTACCGATCATCTGGATGGGCTACAACTTTCCCGGTCATCCAGTACTCGGGTCGCTCGCGATGGTGGCGCTGGGAATCATCTTCGCCTTCTTCTTTGCCCATGCAGTATTCAAATCCAAAGGCGTCTGGACAGCTGCGTACCTGCATGCGCTGAACAATCAGACCCTGAGTTTTTTCTTCATGGCCGTGCTCGCGCCGACCGACAACCTTCTCTCTTTTGGAGCTGGATTGCCTGCCATAGGACTTGGCGCGATCGTTGTACTGCTACTACTGCGCGACCCGGTCTGGAGAGAGGATCAAAGCCCGCGCGTGAAGGAATGAAATGCTCGAACAGAAAGACCGGTCTGCCACCCAGGACCTGGTTCCAGTTCTCCTCATGCCATCCGCAGTCACGGATTTTCGGATGGTAGTGAATCCGGCCGCATCCACGTCGGGACCCGGTTGCGGATCGAACATGAAGAGTGCAAACCCTTCTCCAAGGTTGATCGCGTTCATGAGCATGCTCCTCGCTACAACGTTGCCAGCATGGTAGTTTCCTGTGGAAACAACTTTCTATGCTCGCCCATGGGGCCTGGAAATCCCCAGCAGCTGCCCAGCCGTTCAAGTACATCGACAGGCCAGAAGCACTCGGGCCGGGGCTGATGCACGCCGGGCCGCCCCAGCAATGGACATAGACACCGCGCCCTGCGGTCAGTTCGCGGTCTATGGCATCGAGGATGTCAGCCATCAGTTCTCGGCTCGAGGGTACCGACACATCGGGAATCCCGAAGGGCATCCTCCGTGCCCATCCGCGGGAAACCTCCTTGAGCAAGCCTTCATACGGTTCGAGGAAATCGCCGGGCGTGGTCAGGTCGATGAACAGCATGATCCCTGCGGCTACCATGGCCTGGAGCCTGAGCATCGAACCGGTGCGTTCACTGGTCCGGGGAAACTCGCCGGCGAGCAGCTTGCCTGGCACGACCCAGTAGCTGTTTTCAAGGGGAGTCGACAATCTGGTTTTTTCATTCATTATTGTTTCTCCTGTTCAATAATCCCTGACTCAAGCATTTTATCACAGACTCGTGAACGTGCGGTTCCTTCGCCACCGGGGACGAAGGTTTCCGTTCCCGCATCGCATCCAGGAAACGGACGGCCCCGCAAGCAAGGTTCAAACCGGGCAATGTTGCCGCAAGGAGTATTGGCGGGGAAGGTATAAAAAACGTCGCTTGCATAAAGAAGCCACAAAGAATGGAGTGCTACCTTTTTAGCTAGCATTTATATACCGCCCTGCAATAGGTAGTATATGGAGGCCCATCAGATGAACTGGGAACCCGGCAAGCGCTACCGCATCACCTACTCGCCAGAGTCCGGCGAGACTTCCGAGCGGACCATCGACGTCATCGGAACGAGCCAGGCGTACGGCGGGAAGCTCTACATCAGAGCCTTCTATCGGCTCCGGGTGGCTACACATTATTGGATATTGAAGCATGGACGACCAAGAACGGTTCGCCGCTCCGCCCCGACACCTACATGCCCGCGGATCGAGGAAGCACGTTCACGTTGAGTGCATTCACACAGGTACTTCGCGATCGCCGCATGCGGCCCCATGAGCGTGGTCGCGAGGTTCGATTTACAAACCAAGGGAAAATCCCTGTCCCCGGATAAATTCAGCTGCCAACGGAAATGACGTTTCCAATCATTTCATCCAGAAGTACCTCGAAGGAATCGATTACCAGAGGGCGGCTGTAGAGGTAACCCTGAAAATGTTCGCATCCCAACCGGGTAAGGACATCCCGCTGGAACTCGTTCTCGACGCCTTCGGCGATGACATCCAGCCCCAGGGTTTTTGAAAGCTGGATGATTATTGAGGCCAAAGCCGACCCATTGGCGTCATCGACTATGTCCTGGATGAAGGACTGGTCGATTTTCAGCTGATCAAGCGGCATTTTCTTGAGATAACTCAAGGAAGAATAACCTGTACCAAAGTCATCCAGCGATATCCGGATACCCATATCGCTAAGTACCCGCATCTTGGCGCTCACTTCGTCGAGCTTGGAGACCAGGAGGCTTTCAGTCAATTCAAGTTTGAGCAACCGTGGATCAGCACCGGTAGTACGGAGAATATCGACAACCGTATCGACGAAACCCGCTTGGTGGAACTGGATCGAGCTGACGTTCACCGCAATGGATAGATTCGCCAGGTGTCCTTGCAGTGCCCATGAAGCCAATTGGCGGCACGCTGTCTCCAGAACCCAGTTCCCCAAGGGAAGTATCAACCCGACTTCTTCTGCCAAGGGGATGAACCTGTTTGGGGAAATCATGCCGAATGAAGGGTGATGCCAGCGTACCAGCGCTTCTGCCCCGCAAATTCGACCGGAGGCCGTCACCTGGGGCTGGTAATGCAGTACCAATTGGCCGCGGGCGATTCCTTCGCGCAAAGCAGATTCCATAGCCGCGCTTTCCACAAGGTGGGCCTGCATGTTAGCATCATAAAAACGGATAGTGTTCCGCCCTGCGTCTTTAGATTGATACATCGCAAAATCCGCCTGCTTCATGAGTTCATCTACAGACTGATCCTCCCCGGAAAACAAGGTTACCCCTATGCTCGGCGTGCACCGCTGCTCTATGCCTGTCAGGATATATGACTCATTGAGCCTCAGCAGTATCTTTTGACCTACTATATCCACGTGCCGTGCAGCTGTATGCGTGTCGTCTCCGAGGTTTTCCAGCATCACGACGAACTCATCTCCGCCTAGCCGTGCCACGAGATCCGCGTCCCGAACACAGGTCAGCAAGCGGTGCCCGACTTCCTTCAAGAGTTGGTCGCCCATGTGATGGCCCCGGGTATCGTTGATGTTCTTGAAATTGTCCAGGTCCAGAAACATAAGGGCTCCGTACTTGTCGGTCCGGGCAGTCATCCTCAGCGCACTATTCAACCTGCTTTTCAGCTTGCGGCGATTTGGGAGACTCGTAAGCGGATCCTGCTCCGCCATATTCTCGAGTTCGCGGAGCAACAAGAGCCCCTTTGCGTACTGATGAAAAATAATTGTAGCCAGGACTACAGCCAGCACGATTGCGGTCAAAGAATTCAGTTTCATTATGGACAACTGGGCCCCGTCGACGCCGCTCATGCTCAGCATAGCGAGAACCCCCAAGGCTGTCGAACCGAAAAGCACAATGGAGACGAACGGCCTCATGAGGGAAAGCCCCGCCACCGCGAAACAGACTAGAATGAACGCGGAGACTCCGCCGACCTTGATGTCGAAATACGCCAGAGCGATGCCATAAAACAGATAGCAGAAGCACATCAAGGATTGCAGGACGGTGGTGATCCAAATGGAAGTATTCTGTCTGCGCAGGACGATGCTCACCACGAGCGTCAAAGCCAGGCTTACGCTTGCCGTCAGTATATGGACATGCATCAAGGAACGAGCCCAGACCTGGGTCTGGACTGGAGCCGATGCCCCTTGAAGTCCCACATACCATAGCGCCAGGGCAATTTCCATGGGTACAAAAAACCAGAACGTGAACAGGATTCGCCGCATTGACTCGATTGCGGCCTCACCCTGAACCGCCTGGTAGTCGCGGCTTATTTTTACCAAGCGGCTGACGAGCTTTTTGATGGAAAATGGTGTTGTACCTCCGTGCGCATCGTCAGCACGGGTAGCATCATGCTCTATTTTGACACGATTTTGTTTTGCAGATTTCGTACGTTTTCTCCTTTTCGGTGATCTACCAAAAGCTTTTTTAATAAAGCAGGAGCACGTTTTGACCTTCGGAGTCCAGGACAGTCGCCTGGCAGCCCATGGATTCATTAACTTTGAAGGAGCTTGAGCCTATTTCCTTTTCTTGTGGTTGATGCATGGCACTTATTATCTTAATCCTCTGCAAAAAAAAAGAAAGTGTTTAAGGTCCGTTCTCCTCCCACATCGTAGCCTTCGCGTCATCGATCTTGTCCTGAGTTTCAATCAAGGAGCGTTCAACCAAGAGGATGGATTGTTTCAGATCGAAAAGTTGCTGCCCTTGTTCCCGCAAGCGTTTTTGGTCAAGGCTGCAGCCCTTGACGAGGTATTCCTTGAGAATGAGGTTGGCCTAGATGCGGAACCAGGTGCCTTTCAGTGATTAGACACGGTAGCCGACCGAAATGATGACATCAAGATTTTAGAATTCTATTTTTCGCCGTACGGTCCGGTTCTCTTCTTTTTGAACTGTCAATGATTCCTTGACAGTTGTCTCCGGTGAAATTTGACCTGCTGAAAAGCAATTGCCAATGTGAAGACTGATATTCTGTTTTCTGGGCTGGAACAGATCGACCATCTGATTCTACTTTAGCCAGACTGTTTCATCCGCCAGCCTGACTTCCGCCTGGGCAAGGCCGTCGGGGATTGTGTAGATGACCAGTTCACCACAGGAAGTATCTTCTGCCGATTCTGTGCCCATGCTCACTCCGTATCCCCAAACGCCAGCATTCCAGTTCTCGCGCTGGTTTCGCCTCACCACCAAGCTTCCTGGCTAGCTCGTCGAATGGTTCTCCCTCAGACGAATTTCTTCTTGTGTATGGCACTCTTAGCCTGCCATGAATGTGTTTTCATTATGCCAACGTAATAGTTCAATATTTGGCCTGTCGCATTGCGGTTGAGGCATGACAATAAGTTTTCGCCCATGCATTGAATAGTACTCTTTGCCGTTATGGTATTCCTCCCGAATTCGTGGACTAACCTCGACATGGTAGTCAGTAGTTATGGTTAGATAACCTGAGTCAAAGAGTTTGTGCAGATCGGATCGAAGCAAAAGACCGTTAGAAACCAGATGTCGACCAGAGAGTGCAAATGGCTTTATATGCGCTGCTTCCAAAACTGGCAGTGTGTGGTCTCCAGTAATTGCACATGCATTTTGATATGCAGAAGTCACCATGATCCGGAATGCGCCTTGTCCGATGCGCACTCGAGAAAGGGTCTCCTTATAACGTTCATCCTCATTCACAAAAGCATTGTTTGCCGACACCAGTGATTCACGCGCATAAAATTTTCTCACTTCAAGACGAGCCTGAACCTGATCCCAAATGTATGCTCCAATGCTTGATTCAGTCGAGTACTTCTTTCCAGTTACAATTGGCCCACTCCAATCCTCGGGTTGATCAAAAAGTTCATCCTCAGAAAAAAATATAGGGTCAGTAAGTATCAGGCATCCTACAATAGGCAAACCTTCCTGGGGCATCTTGTTCTTTTTCCTGTAGAGTTCGATTTTGGTCTTGAATTCTCCAAATGACCCACATCCATTTCTTTCCGCAAATGCATCCCAAGCTATGCTTAAAGGGAGCGGCTTGTATGTTGAAAAAAATCCTACCCCGCCAATTTTATTGATAGGAGATTTCAGCTTGAATAAAAAAGGAGCACCTGGTTGAATCGCTGAAAAAGGCTGCCCGCTAGGCTTCCAGAAATTGACGTCGTCTGGCTCCTTTTCCCTGAGAAATGAAAACCAATCGTAATCAGTTAGGCCTATGTAGTATTCCATTATGCCAATTTCCTTTTTTTGTAGTTTTCTATTCTCTCAGCCTCGTCGCGAATCACGCTCTCAGTCAAGATTTATATCTTCCAATCATGCATGGAGGTGGTATCAATCTAGACCGAAAGGAGAACAGGTGTACCAACCTGATACGCAGGGCCTCGGAAACCAGGCGGAAGAGCGCTCCATCTCCATCAAAGCTCCAGGGCCGGCCTTCTTCGACTATCTCGAGTTCAGCCTCGTTGTCCCGGTAGAGCAACACTTGAGCAACTTTTCCAGCAGGATTCTTGTACGTGAGTTCAATTGTCTCGGAACCATACCACTGCGCGCTGACAACGGTCACCGCCTGCCCAGGCAGGATCCCCCGAACAGTCGCGCCAATGACCAACGACTCCAGTTTGCCCATGAATGCCTTCTTGTTTCAATTCTTGATAACTGCCTACAATTGTACCATTACTATTGGGACTTTGCTCTATATAGTTACACTTGAACGATGCCAAGGCTTACATTGAGCCGAGCACATCAATGTCCATAGTCGAGTGGGACTCGACTGCATGCCAGACGCTGAGCATCATCGATACTTGAAGCATCAAGGAGGCGCTGCCGGATAGAGGCCGGAATATTCCGCGATGCTTCCCTGCTCATAGAATCGCCTCCAGATACGGTGTGATTCCCTTCTCGACCTTGCAGATGCGGGCGTAGTCCAGAATGAGCCCGGGCTTGGTGCTGCCTGCATCCTTGTACAGCCTGAGGGCTTCCAGGAACACGTCCAGGCCGTTCCTGTCAATATGTCCAGATCCATAATGTGGCCTAGTCTTTTACTGCTGATAAGTGCCTCCACACATACATTGCAGAAACCGTTCCAACTTACCCAACTTAGGCACGGTTCCTGATAGAGGTAGTGCATGGAGGCCCACCTTATGAACTGGGAACCCGGCAAGCGCTACCGTATCACCTACTCGTCCGAGTCTGGCGAGACCTCCGAGCGGACCATCGACGTCCTCGGGACGAGCCGGGCGTACGGCGACAGATTCTACATCAGGGCTTTCTGTAATCTCCGTGGTGAGGAGCGCACCTTCAGGGCAGACCGCATTATCAGCTCTGAACCGGCCGCAGGGCTACCTCGGGCGTACCCGGCCTCTGCACCGGTAACCGCGAGACTGGTGACCAACTATGCCTCCGAGCCTGCCTCCAAGCTATTTTCCAAGCCAGCCTCGCAGGCAGCCGCGTACGCGGAGTTCTGCCCGACGACGGTACGTACCTCCCCTGCTCCACGCGCGCATCGAGGAGGAGGGGCTGCAGTGCTCGTCCTGGTCCTCGGTGCGGGAGCAGGGCTCTTCGCGTATTTCCAGGAATCGACGGGTTACACGCGCGTCCCCAGCGGTACGGCCTTCACCTCCACGCCTCCGGCAGCGGTGCAACCCGCGCCCAAGCCCTCCCCGCCTCCAAAGCCTGCACTGGAAGAAGTTACCTTCGGCGGCTACCTGTTGCGGACGGTGCGCTCCGGCGGCAAGGAACGCTTCGAGGTGCCTGAACTGGGCATCGTCACCGGCAACAAGGCGGAGGCCGTCTCGGCCATCAGGTTGCCGCGCTTCGTCAAGGCCATGGGCTTCTTCGATCCGGATCTGGCCGGTCGTTACCTGGATGCTGACCTCAACGGCTCCGGCCGCCTGTCCTTCGACGAGCTCAAAGTCTTCCAGGAGCGGACCTACAGGAATTTCCGCTACGAGGCCAACGAGCCGGCGTTGCGTCCCGACGAGTTCATGACCGCGGGTGGCGGCGACTGCGAGGACTTCGCACTCTATACCGCAGGACTCCTCCGGTACTGGGGCTGGGAACCGTACATCGGGTTGCTCGCCGGTTCCGAATACGAAATAGGCCACGTCGTGTGCCTATCCTACGAGGAAGGCTCGTTTCCAGACGGTTTCACGTACTTCGATATTAAGGCCTGGACGACCGAAGATGGTTCACCCCTTCGGCCCGGTACTTATGTGCCCATCGACTACAGCCACGTCGGCAGCCTGTCGAATGCGGTAAAAAAGGGCTGGAAACTTCGTTCCATCTACACCCCCGAGAAAGCCTGGGGCCTGGACATGTAACAGAAGTTACGTAACCGCGGAACGGGAGTTACGACGAAGGGAACTACCACACAGCCCGCCTCCGGCTTCTCTCGGCGCATCCATGCGCCTCGTCCTCGCCAGCTCGGACCGAAGCCTACGGTTCAAATCCGCGCGGGGGTCTATAGCAAAAGAAAAGGTCGTCCGGTAGGACGACCTTTTCTTTTGCTCCCCCGCGCGGATTTGAACCACGGACCCAGTGGTTAACAGCCACTTGCTCTGCCAACTGAGCTACAGGGGAATGCTTCTCTAAAGCGA
>JFJP01034869.1_pt1 | contig 16254 bp, 11 predicted proteins | sample 431651 | NCBI WGS metagenome assembly JFJP01 (sample SAMN02602958, study PRJNA72255) | Microbial mat metagenome, whole genome shotgun sequencing project. | biome: fresh water; feature: sink hole; material: water; isolation source: purple microbial (photo- and chemosynthetic) mats found in... | reverse complement strand
TGGCGTACTCGAGGAGTTTTGCCTTCCATTGCGTCAGCTTTGTTGTCGTCCAGTCGCCATAGATGCGCTTGACGCTCCCTATGCCGTACTTTGCTACTTCTGCCAGGAGGCCTTCGGTGATTGGCGCCTGGGTGTTGTCTGCATCTATCAGTACTGCCAGCTTGAGTTGCCCGGCATCGTAGTCAGTTGATTTGCTCATATACAATTCTCCGTATCAGGTAGTTTTAAGCCGCCGCACGCTTTCAATAGCGACGATCGCGACGACTGTCTGTTCTGCTGCTCCCGAGGAAAGTGCGACGACAGTGCCAATGGAGGTCCTGCGGATATCCCGCGGTATTCCGGTGGCCTCGGCGCGCACGCCCTGGGGATCCAGGTAGGTAAGTTCGACGGCGACGCCGTCTTTGAGGGCGCGGTCCAGGAGCCGTACCTTGCCCGAATAGTCCAGTATGGTAACGACGGTCTCGTCTTCAACGGGTACCGGAGCCTGTAGTTCGCCCGGATCGAGGACAAGCCGGGCCTTGATCCGGGTTTCTAGTTCGGCCCGCTCGTCGGGCATGCGGCCCGCATCGTCGAGAGCGGCCAGCAGCTTCTTGACCAGCGGGGCTTCCTCGGCGGCCAGAGCCTCGTTGAACGGTCTGAATTCATGGGCCGGAGCGGGGGCCGGATTCTGGAAGGCGGCCAGCGCTTCGTTCCAGAGCGGCCTGGTCTCCGAACCGTCGTCAGGCGGTTCGGGGCGCATGTCCACGTCTATGCCGGCTGCCTTGAGCAGGCGCTCGGCCTCCGGCGCATCCCGGGCCGCCAGCAGGTACACGCCTTCGGCGAGGCGTTCCAGCACCAGGCCCACGGCCTTGGGCGAGTGCTCGAGCACGCCGGAAAGGTGGCCGTCAAGCGCGACGACAACACCTACCCGCAGGCGGGCCGAGCGGACCTCCGCCTCCCAGGCGTCCAGCGAGAAGCGGACGCTCTGCGGTAGCGGCAATCCCGAAACGAGTTCCAGACGCGAGGCGATGCCAGCCGCGGTAAAACCGCTGGCGTAGGCGGCCTTGGCCGCGGCCTTGTCGAGGGTGGATGACCACACCAGGCCGGTGCGGTCGAGCCTGGAGATCGCGGCGATGAATGCCCGTGTTTCAGGCGTGGCTTCAGGCAGCACGCGGACCTCGTGGGATTCCTCGACGACGACCGTATGGCCGGCGATGCCCGCCTGTGCGGACGCAGTCCGGGGATGGAGGGTGGAATCTATGGCACAGGTGGCGCGGACCAGGCCTTCGTCGCCGAGTACGACGAAGCCCAGTTTGACCAGCGCGTCTGATACCGCCGCAACCGAGGCTATCAGGCCGACGTCGAGGGATTCCTGGGCTGCGGTAAGCCCGCTGTCCGCCAGTGGCTCAAGATGCCTCCTGATGGCCATCGCAGTGAGGCGGCGGAGGTCTCCTGGGTAGAACGCCAGCCTTCGGGGTAGCGCTTCCAGGACGGCGCGCAGCACGCCCGGCGCTATCTTGCGGTCATTGGCGGCGGCTACATGGTTGGTAGGAACCCGCATCGACGAGCACCCGGCGGCGAGCGCCAGCGGTGCCGAAGGGCCTGCTTCGTCGCACAGTTCAACGAAGCGCTCGGGGTAGGCTATGGGCCGCCCGTCGTCGCTCAGGCCAAAGGCTCCGCTGGATTCCAGCGCACCAAGGAGCGCCAGGAAGCGTTCCTTGTCCGCCGAGAGTCCGGGAGCCGCGGCCTCGAGTATTTCAGTAGCCCGCTTGCTTGGTTCCTTCTTGCCCTTGAACGCCGGCTTGGAATGTACGCAGGCCGAGAGGATGGCGCAGAACGATGCAAAGGGGTCGGCTGCGTCCGGTTCCTCGCTCAGCTTGGCCATGGAGAGGGCATCGGACGGCGTTATGACTGTCGTGAGCCTTTCTGCCAGAGGCGGGGCTATTGCTACGTGGTCGCGGCCCCGGGGACCGTGGTACGTGTACAGCACGAGTCGTTCCTTGAGGTTGCGGATGCGTTCCAGCGCGCTTGCCTCGAAGGCAGGTTCATCGACTGCAAGCCTGGCGAGCTCGGCCGGCGGCAGGCCCCCGTGCACCGAGGTGCCGGAATACATCGCCAGCGCTATCAGCAGCTTGTCGGTCCGGTCCAGCAACCCTATGACGGCGTCGCCTGTGGCCGGCCGCCGGAGGAAGGCCTCCACCTGCGCCACGAGTTCATGCTTGTTGAACGGCGTCTTTACCGGTCCGAGCCAGCGTTTTGCCGCGCCTATGAGGGCATCGTCCCTGTCTACTATCAGCGCGTCGCGCCATCTGTTCAGTTCGTCGGTACCCATTCAGATTCCTCCCAGGCTTCGATGGTGTATCGATAGCCTTGTTCAGTCAGAAAGCGGCGCCGGTTGTCGGCGTACTCCTCCTCCACGCTGTACCGAGATACGATGGAGTAGAAGTAAGAATTCTTCTCTTTTGGACGCAGTACCCGGCCGAGCCGCTGGGCTTCTTCCTGCCGCGAGCCAAAGGTACCGGAAACCTGTATGGCCACCGAAGCGTCCGGCAGGTCTATGGCGAAATTTGCCACCTTGGATACGACGATCACGCGGACCTTGCCGGTCCTGAAGTCCGAATAGATGCGCTCGCGCTCCGGATTCGGGGTAGCTCCAGTAATGAGCGGAGCATTCAGTTCTTTTGCCAGCGAGCGGAGCTGGTCCAGGAACTGGCCGATGACCATGACCAGGTCCTCGGAATGGTTGTCTATCAGTTCCCTGACAACGCGTTCCTTTATGGGATTCTCCGCGGCCACCCGGTGCCGCTCCCGCGTGCCGCAGGCTACGTAGCGCAGGCGCTCGTGGTCCGACATGGGCACGCGTATCTCCCGGCAGAACGCCTCAGCTATGAAGCCCTTGGCCTCGAGTTCCTTCCAGGGCACATCGTAGCGCTTGGGACCGATGAGGCTGAACACGTCTTCCTGCAGGCCGTCTTCACGTATCAGCGTGGCCGTGAGGCCCAGCCGGCGGATGGCCTGGATCTCCGCCACTACGCGGAACACGGGCGCCGGCAACAGGTGTACCTCGTCGTAGACTATCAGGCCCCACTTCTCCCTGCGGAACAGGTCAAAATGCGGAAAGTCGGAGTTCTTGTCCGGCCGCCAGGTGAGCACCTGGTAGGTTGCTATCGTGATGGGCCGGACGTCCTTGGCCGCGCCCGTATACTCGCCGAGGTCCTCGCGCGCCACGTTGGTCTTGTCCAGGATCTCGTCCATCCACTGGTGTACTGCCGCTACATTCGTGGTGACTATCAGGGTCTTGCGGCCTATGGCTGCCATTGCCGCCATGCCGACTATTGTCTTGCCCGCGCCGCAGGGCATGACGACGACGCCATACCCGGTGCCCGGTGCGCCGCGGCCCGCGAAGGCCAGGGCTGCATCCTGCTGGTAGGCCCGTAACCCGAACGGTGCGCCGTTCAGGCGCGTGGTCTTGAGCGTTATGGTAAACGGGTCGCCATCGGAGAGCGGCGCCGTGTCGAGGGCAGGCCACCCCATCTTGATGAGTTCGCGCTTCACAGTACCGCGTTCAGTCAGTGCTATGATGAAGTCCTCGCCTTCAGGCGTCAGGTACTTGCCGAGCTTCTTGGAGCCTTCCATCTCGGCACGTACGAAATGATCATCGCAGGACAGGCGCAGCGTGCGGTCGTCCGGGCCGGCAGACATGACCACGCGGCCGAAACGGGCCATGGTCTCGCGTACCGATTGCTCGAGTGAAGGCGGCAGCTCGTATCGGGTCCAGCGCTCCATGGTAGCCACAACCGCATCGGGCGTAAGGCCGGCGCTGGCCGCGTTCCACAGTGAAAGCGCGTCCAGCCGGTAGGTATGGAAGTGTTCCGGGCTTTTTTCCAGCGTGGCAAAGCCTGAAAGCTCGGCCCGGGCCTCGTCAAAAGCGGGGTCGTGAGCGTCGAGGAGCAAAGATTGATCACTCTGCGCAATCAGCGGTCGACCATCCATATCCAGTCTTTGTACCACGCGACGGCCCCGGGTGTCAAAGACATGAAAATAAAAACTAACGATTGTACATGGAATTGCTATGGTTTCAAGAACAGCTGGACGCGGATCGGCAGGTGGTCAGAGTAACCAGAGCCCGAGCGGGCATTCCATCCGAGCGGATTTCCTTCCGCGTCTATTGCAAATTCCGGTGGTTCTGCGCTGAATGCCTGGAAGCCCAGCGGGCAGCCTCCCTCTGATACGAGGCCAGGTGACAGCAGCAACTGGTCGATACGCTCGCATTCTCCCTGGTAGCGGTAGCTGTATCCGCCACCCTCCTCCCACGGGCAGTATAGGACAGGCACACCTGCTACCAGCGCTGAATTGCTGCAGGCTTCAAACGACCCACGGTCACCGGTGATGAGCAACCAGGGGCCAGGCCCGGCGTCCGGGGCCATGAGCGCGGTAGGGTAGGCCCGGTCAACGCGCTCGAACTCGTCGGGGTTCTCGTTGAAGTCACCCGCGACGACTATAGCCAGTAACGGATCGGCGGTCAGTCGGGAGCCAACGAGCAGGCTTGAAAACGAGGTGGCTGCCCTGCGTTCCGCTTCTGTTTCCTCCGCCCCGCCGAGCTTGCTCTTGAGGTGTGCCGCGATGACTAGCAGCCTGTGGCCCTCGACGTCCAGTTCCACCTCAAGCAGGTAGCGCGGCACCGAAGAGGGCGCGCCATCAGGCTTCCTGATGCGGTGAGCGCGGACCGCCGTGACGGGGTACCGCGAAAGGACTCCGCAACCGAGGTTGGCGTCTTCATCGGGTGAAGACGCGATGTACGGATAAGCTCCCGCCGCCTCAGCGAGGTCCCGCAGCACCCGCGCGTTCTCGGCTTCCTGCACCACGAGCACGTCGGGGCCTTTGCCCGACCCGCCCGGCAGCGTCGCGGCCGCTATCGCCGAGGCCAGCGCGGCCAGCCTGGTTTTATACAGCGCCTCGTTCCACGCGCCTGTGGAGACCCGGAATTCCTCGTACTCCCCGCCCTGGTCCACCGGATCGAACAGGGTCTGCAGGTTGTACGACATGATGACGACGCTGCCTGAACGTGCGGGCGCGGTCTCGCAACGCACGCAGGCGAACAGGAACAGAGGAATTGCCAATATTGGCAGGTAACGACGACTGGACATGTGGAGCTTGCTCTCCTTACCAGGTACGGGGCCGCGAGCCCCGGCGCTTTCGCTCCGGGGAGGGGTTGGCGAAAAAAACTGGCTAGAAGCCGAGTTGGTCGCGGGTGGTGACTATCCTGGAGACGAGCCCGTAGGTAACGGCGTCTTCGGCGCCCATCCAGTAGTCGCGGTCGGTATCCTTGACGACGCGCTCAAGCGGCTGGCCGGTTTCTTCGGCTATCAGCTTGTTGAGCCTGTCGCGGGTCTTCTCCAGCTCGCGGGCGTGGATTTCTATCTCGGTGGCAACACCACGCAGACCGGAGAGCGGCTGGTGTATGAGGTAGTGCGAGTTGGGGAACGCGACCCGGCGTTCCTTGGGGGCGGCCAGCAGTATCAGCGCGCCCGCGCTTGCCACGAGGCCCATGCCTATCATCCATACATCGGGCTTTACGAAGCGGGCCATGTCGAAGATGGCATACCCGGCATCCACATCGCCGCCGGGGGAGTCTATCATCACCTTGATGGGGTCGGAGCTTTTAGCCTCGAGGAGCAGGAACTGGCGCACGACGCGCTCTGCGAGTTCCTTGTTGACCTGGCCTGAAAGCAGGATGGTCCTGGTCTCAAGGAGCCTTTCCGCCAGGGCGTCCGGACCCTTTGGGGTCTTGTCTTCCTCGTCGTCATCTTCTTCGTCGAACCGCTGGTATATCTGGCTGCGCATGGAGTCTCCTTCTGTGCTGGGTGGCCGCCCCGGATGCATCCGGTCGGCGGTACCACGAGAGTATAATGAAAATGCTGCCATTCGACTATGGAATGCGCCTCTGCTTGAATCGGCTGGCGCTTTATAGTATTTTTCATATATTGTGTCATCCACCCCGCATGATCGTAGAGGAGTTCATATGAAGGCTTTGTATCCGATAACCGCACTACTGGTTGCTTCGCTGTTCCTGGCTTCAGCCTGTACCAAGCCCGCACCGGCTGCAACGGCACCGGCGGCACCGGGGTCTGTCCCCACGGAGAACCTGGTGGAGGCTTCTGCCACGAACAAGATCTGGTACGTGGACCGGCTGGAGAAGCTGGGCTTCTACGTGTTTCCGGCACCGGAACCGATACCGTCCTTTGTCGTGAAGACGCTCAAGGGGGTGGACACCAGTCTGGCCTCTGTTGCCGGCAATGTGGTGCTCCTCAATTTCTGGGCTACCTGGTGCCCTCCGTGCCGGACAGAGATGCCGTCAATCCAGATACTCAACGACAAGCTCAAGGCCTCTGCCTTCAAGGTGTTTGCCATCAGCGTGGCCGAGAAGCCCGCCACCGTGACCGAGTTCCTCAAGACCAACCCGTACAGTTTCCCGATGTATCTGGATGAATCCGGTTCGGCCTCGGCACCGTTTGCAGGCCAGGGCATCCCGACCACCTTCATCCTGGACAAGCAGGGCCGGGCCATAGCGGGCATGGTAGGAGCCCGCTCATATGACGGCCCTGAAGTGGTAGCGCTGATGAAGGAGCTTTCGGAGCGCCTGCAGTGACCCAGGTATCCATACTTGTAGCGCTTGGAGCTGGCCTCCTTTCGTTTCTGTCGCCCTGCGTGCTGCCGCTGATACCCGGCTACCTGTCGTTCATCAGCGGTGCCGGCGCGGACGAGATCCGGGCTGGTACCAAGCGCGCGGGCGTATTTTACCGGACGCTGTTCTTCGTGCTGGGCTTCTCGGCTGTCTTTGTGGGGCTGGGCCTGCTGTTCTCCGGCGGTGGCATGCTGACGGCGGGTCGCTCCAACCGCATCGTCTCCATAGTAGCCGGCGTCATCATCGTGGCGCTAGGGCTCAACACGATGTTCGATTTCATAAAGCTGCTGAACTCCGAGGCCAGGGCTCATGTGTCCAACAAGCCTACGAGCGCGGCCGGGGCCTTTGTCGTGGGCATGGCCTTTGGTGCCGGCTGGACTCCCTGCGTGGGCCCGATCCTGGCATCGATACTGTTCATGGCGGCACGTTCCGGCGGGGCGGGCAAGGCTGTGCTGCTGCTGTCCGCCTACTCGGCCGGGCTGGCGCTGCCGTTTCTTGCGGCTGGCCTGTTCTTCGAGCGGCTGGCGCCGTTGTGGGCCTGGTTCAAGCGCCATGGCAGGGGCGTACGGCTCGCGTCCGGCGGTCTGCTGGTAGTCATCGGGCTCTCAATGGCGCTGGGACGGCTGACCGCCATCAATGCGGTGGCTGCCCGAACGGGTTTTGCGCTGCAGGCGTTCATGGTGTCGCAGCCGGTGGCGGCGAAGGCATGGGTCATAGGACTTCTGGTGGCCCTGGCCGCCGCACTGGCTGTAACCCCGCTGATCAGGAAGACCCGGTTTGCGCAGCCCGCACGTCTCGTGGGGCTAAGCACAGTAGTCGTCCTTATCGCGCTGGAAGCTTCTAACCTGATATCGGTAGCACAGGTTGTATCGGACTGGCTGCTGTTCCAGGGGATTTAGGAACCAGTCCAGGGGTCGGTGCTATGCGGTGCCGACCTTGAACGACCTCCTGAAGTAGTGGCGGCGTATGCGCTCGAACCACACGACGGCGAGTGCCATGAGCACTCTCGGTACCGTTATCCAGAACAGCGGCACTCCAATGGAGACATAGAGCACAGAGTCCTCGAGGAGGCTATGGCAGAGGCAGGCATGGTGGTTGACGAGGTCAGCCTCCTGCGGCTTCATCTTGCCGTCCTTGACGCGCTCCATGATGATGCCCGCGCCGTACGCGTAGCCCACGACATTCAGGATTATCCACAGGAAGCTGGCGTTGTGCGGCAGTCCGAAGACGCGCATGGCCGGCGCGGTGATCCTGGATAGGAAGTCCATGATGCGGAACTCTTCCATCAGGCGCTGGCCTATCATGATGAGCAGGACGAGGACTACGATCTTGGTAACCAGTCTGAGAGTCGAGAGTCCCCAGGCGGACATCATCGGCAGGAAGGCAACCGTAGCTTGTCCAGCTGCCGCCGCGCCCGTCACTATGGTTGTATCGGCCGGCAGCACCAGGTTGAAGACGTAGCCCGCAGCGATGGCCCAGCCGATGCGCATGACTATCATCTTGGTAGCCGATGAGCCGGACTTCTTCATGATGGCGGTTTCTACGATGAGGTTGTGGGCCGTCAGGCACATGATTGCGAGTATGGTTATCTCGCGCATGGTCAGCGGCAGTGTCTCGATGACCGCGATGGCGCTGTAGTTGGTGAGCAGGGCCGAGCTGACCAGCACGAAGGCGGCTTCGCCGGGCAGTCCGAGCAGGCCCATGGCCGGTGCGAGGAACCGGGCCGCCCAGGCCAGGATGCCGCTCCACTGGAGCAGGGCCACGCCGAGGCTGACCGGTACCATGATCTTTGCCAGCAGGAAGGCGGTCTTTATGCCTGATGACAGGCCGCTCCTGACTGCGGATTGTATCCGTGTTGCTACGTTCGGGGTGTCGTTCATCGGGGCGGATTGTCCTTGCATGCGCGGCGCCTGTCAAGGGCGGCAGGGGTAGGGTTCACAGGTGCACCGTCATGCCTTCCCTGGACGCGTCCAGCTGGAGTGGAGTCTTGCCGTGGATCTTCTCCTGGTAGAACAGCTCGAGTTCCTGCAGTTCGGCATCGGAACGGTTTGGGTCGTGGTGGAACAACAGCAGGTGCTTGACGCCGGAGCGGCTGGCGGCGTTGATGGCATACTCGAAGGACGAGTGGCCCCAGCCCTGCTTGCCCCCCTTGTATTCCTTGGCGCTGTACTGGGTATCGTGGATCAGCAGGTCTACGCCGCGATAGAACGATTCTATGCGTTCGTTCTCTTCTTTTGCCGCCAGGTTGCCTTCTTCCGCTATCAGCGGGTCGTAGTCGGGGTGCGCGGGATCGGTCGGGAACAGGTTTATGAACGGCTCGTGGTCGTAGGCCGTGGCGAAGGACTTGCCCTCGTATTCGATGCGGTAGCCAAGGCACAGCACCGGGTGGTTGAGGTACTTGGTCCTGATGGTGATGCCATCGCCGAGGTCCAGCACGGTTTCCTTGAGGCTCTGGTAGGTGATTTTTGCCGCCAGCTCGTCCTGGCGGACGGGCCAGTAGCGGTAGGAGAGCTGCGAGCCTATGATCTGCTCCAGCGTCTCGTCCTCGAAGTTGACCGGGCCGCGGATGCGGAGCGTGGTGCCCGGCACGTAGATGGGCGTGAACATGGGAAAGCCCATGATGTGGTCCCAGTGCGTGTGGGTCAGGAACATGTCCGCGTCTATGGGACCGTTCTTGAGTTCGTTGCGTACGAGCCAGTCGCCCAGGCTCCGTATGCCCGAGCCGGCGTCTATGACGAGGAGCCGCTTGCCGCAGCGCACCTCGATGCACGAGGTGTTGCCGCCAAACACGACGGTGTCAGGCCCTGGCACGGGCATCGACCCACGATCACCCCATATTTTAACGCTGAACATTGCTGTGCCTCCAGGCGCTTACTTGACCTTCAGGAATATCGACGCCTTCTCTATCTCGGCCGCCACCGCCGTGTCTATTTCCTCGAGCCAGGTCTTGGGCACGCCGAGTCGGGCGAAGGTCTCGGGAGCAATCTTTTCAGGATAGAGGCAGCCGGAGAAGCCTATGCCCTCGCGGCTGGCGTAGTAATCTGCTACAGCTACGGCGAGTACGATGTCCGCGTTCTTGCCGTCGAACAGGGCCACATCATGGTGAAAGCGGATGGCATCGGCTATCGGCCCGTCCAGGTGCCAGGCTTCAGCTATCATGGAGCCGGCTTCGGCATGGTCCATGTCTATGGCGCGTTTCTCCGCCAGGTGTATTGGAATGCGCTCGCGGTCTGCCAGGGCCATGGCCTTGACGTACTCCTCGGACAGGGCGTTGTTCAGGGGTATCTTGCCGATGTCGTGCAGGAGGCCTGCCGCGAAGAACTCGTCGAGCCGCTGTGCTGGAACGCCTTTTTTCCTGGCTATCATCTTGGCGACGACGCCGACGCAGAGCGAATGCCGCCAGAAGCCTTCCATGTTGAGGGCGCGGAACCCTGACTTGTCGGCGAGCTTGTCAAGGATGGCGGTGCTGAGGGCCAGGTTCTTTACGGTGTTGACCCCGAGCATGATGATGGCCCGCACGAGGCTCGTAACCTGGTTCTGGAGCCCGTAATAGGCGGAGTTGATCAGCTTGAGGACCTTGCCCATCAGCACGGGGTCGAGCGATATCACCTTGTCCAGGTCGGTCGGGCTGGTCTTGGGATTGTTGCATATCTCCATGACCTTGGCGACCGTGGTGGGCAGGCTCGGCATGGAGCTTATGTAGCGTCGTATCTTCAGTATGTTGTTACTTTCCGGCATTGTGCTTCTCCCGGCGCATGAATTCTATCAGTTTGGCGAGGCGGGGGGAGATCTGCACGCCCTGTATCTCGGTCGGGAGGATAGGGGTTGCCGCAGGTTTCGTTACGCGGTCGATGATGGCGTCAAGTTTTGAGGAAACGCCGCTTTTGTCCATGGCTTCGAGCTTTTCAGGTGGCAGGGACCGTGTCAGGTCCTTGAGGTACTGGTAGAGCTTTGCCGCTTCCTCTCCGAACGGATCTATGGGTTTTTCAGGTTCCACTGGTTCTTCGGGAACCGCCACGGGCTTGGGTTCCGGCTCCTGCACAGCTTCTGGACGCTTTGCCTTCGGCGGTTCGGACTGTGGTTTCGGGGCGGGCCTTGGCTCGGGTTCAGGCTCCGGTTCAAGTTCCAGTTCGGGTATGGAAGGATTCTCGACTCCGGCCCAGGGATCTTCGTCCTCTTCCTCGGTAATCATGGCCTCGTCTGGTTCCGGTTCCTCGGGAAGAGGTTCTTCCTCGGGAAGGGGTTCTTCCTCGGGAAGAAGCGTTTCTTCGAGGGGCAGTTCTTCGTCGGTCTCACCGGTTTCTTCAAACTCGGGCTCGTCTATGTATTCCAGCGTTTCCTCTTCCTCAGGCGTCTGGTCCTCTTCAGGTTGCGACAAGTCCATTGGATCGAGGCTTGGGGGTTTTTGTTTTTCAGCGGCGCGTGGTGGAACCGGATATTCGGGAAAAGGCGGGAACGGGGGGAACGGTGGAAAGGGAGGATATGAGGGTTGCTGGGGCATTTGCTGCTGGGGCAGCTGCTGTTGGGGAAACTGCTGTTGGGGCCAGGGCTGCTCGGGGGCCGGTCTGGCTGGGGGTGGTTCCGGCGCTGCGGGTTTTTCTTCCCTGGCAGGAGCCGGTGGCTCACCCGCATTTTTAGGTTCATCACCGTACAGGTCCTGGCCTTCCAGCAGGGCATCAACCTCCGGTTCGTCTTCATCGAACTCGATCAAGTCTTCGTCTTCCTCGGCCAGTTCGTCCTCACCGTCCAGTGGCTCTTCACGCTCGTCGAGGAAGACCAGTTCTTCTTCCTCGTCTACCGGTATGGCCTGTGCCGAGCCGAGGCCGAATATGGTATCTGCCTCTTCGCCGGCCACTGATCCTGACGCTGCCTCGGTGGCCGAGGCGGAACGGAGTGCGTCGCGCAACACCTTGACGTTGTGGTCCCAGGCGTCGCGCATGTCGGTGGAATAGGCACGCACGGTTTTTTCGTAGGTTTCTATGGAGTCGTTGAGGCCGTCGATGTCGTCTGCCCTGCCGCGTCCGCCGCGGATGTTGACGAGTTTGCCGGCTGCTTCTACCGCACGTTCCTTGTCGCCCAGCGCCTGGTAAGCCGCCGAAAGTTCGAACCAGGCTTCCGCATCGTCTGGTTTTGCGTCCACGAGTTCCTTGAGTATCTGTGCGGCGTGCGTATGTCCGCCCTTGTCCGCGTAGGCGCGCGCGAGTTCGATTTTCGCGGAGCTGTCCTTGGGCCTGGTGATCAGGTATTCCTCGAGTTCCTTGATGGCGGAGTCAGCATCTCCGGCCTCGCGGTACAGCCTGGCCAGTTCTACCCTGAAGGAGGCCTGGCTGGGGTCGAGTTTGACTATCTTGCGGTAGACTTCCTTGGCCTTGTCCGGCTTTCCGAGTGACTGCAGCACCGTACCGTAGATCTTGAGCGCTTCTATGTCGTTGGGGGAGCGGCGCAGGACCTCACTGACGGTGTCCAGGGCAAGGTCCAGGTGGCCGAGCGCCTTGTAGAGTCTTGAAAGCTGGACGCGGAGTCCGTCGTTGTCCGGCATGATGTCTACAAGGGCCTGGATCTCGCCTACAGCCTCCGCATAGCGTCCGGTCCGCTCCAGAACGTCCTGGATGTTGACCGCCGCCTTGAGGAACTTGGGGTCGGCCTCGAGGGCCTGGCGGAACCAGGAGACAGCCTCGTCGGGCTTGCCTGCCTCGGCGTAAGCCAGTCCGATGCCGTTGCGGGCCTGTGCGTTTTTGGGATCAATGGCGATTATCTGGGTAAACACATCTATGGAGTGCTTTGAGTCCGAATTCCTGGCCAGGCATTCTCCGTACCGGGTCATTGCCTCTATCCAGCCAGGCCTTCCTTTGACGGCGGCATCGAATTCGGTGAGTGCGTCATCGGGTTTTCCGAGGGCCTCGTAGGCTATGCCGAGGTTGTAGTGGAACGATGGATAGTTTGGATCGACAGCGAGTCCGCGCCAGAATACCTGGACGGCCTTGGCGTTGTCGCCCATGGCCAGGTAGACATTGCCCAGGTTGTTGTAGGCTATGACATGGTTGTTGTCCAGCTCTATGGCCTTGGCAAAGGACATCTCGGCGGCGCGGAGGTTTCCGAGCGCCTTGTGGGCATTGCCGAGGTTGAACAGGAGTTCCGCATCATTGGGTGTCAGGTCGATGGCGCGCTCGAGCGCGGCGAGCGCATCAAGGGGTTTGTTGAGCCTTAGGTAGGTTACAGCCATGCCTTCGAGCGCGCGTACATCCCTGGCATCTGCCTCGACGGCACTCGAGAATGCCGCGAGGGCGTCACTGGGCCGGTTTGTGCGGAGGTATACGGTACCGAGTACCATCCGCGCTTCTTTGGAGGTTGGTTCTTCGAGAAGCTTCTTGCGCGCATACCGTTCCGCCGTCTCGAAATCCCGGAGTTTCAGGCCATTCTGGGCACGTGCGAGGCTGTCGGAGCTTTTCTTGTCCGTGGTCATGGAGCGACCCTCGATGGCCGCGCGCTGGTCTCGCGCGATGATGCCCCTATGTGGGGAGGATGTGCGTCGTCATACGCGGCGACGGCGAAGAAGTACAAGGTACCGTTTTTCAGGCCATTCAGCGACAGGCTCGAAGTTCTGGATCCTTCTACGAAAATGGGGCTGTCGCCTTCAAGGGCGCCTGTTCCGAAGTAATCTCCCGACGAGATGCCGTAGTATACCACATAGCCTGCAATGTCTGCCTCGGAGACGGGAGGCCAGGTCACGACGATCCGGCCATTGCCTGGCGTCAGGAACAGGCTTGCTGGCGGGTTCGGTGCCTGGTCTGGTTCGTAACGGATGCGCATCGACGAAACAACCGGCGACCTCTCGCCGGGCGCATCGGGATAGAGTTCCATCCTGAGCTGGAGGTAGCGTCCCCGGGGCGCGGGGCCTGTGGAGTCGAAGTTGACGCCTGGTGTGAACGGAACCCAGGGTGGGTTGTCGTCCTTCCAGCCTGCTGAAGAGTCGCCTGCTCTGTAGCTCCAGTGCACCGCTGCCTCGCCGGGCGTCCGGACCTGTGCCGCGATGGAGAGGAGCGTTGAATTCGTTGATCCAAGGTCAAAGATGGGAGAAACGGCAACGGCTCCACCGGCCGGGAATTTCCGGAGTACCGGTTCCTCGATGAACGCCTGGACGATGCGGAACTCGTCGAGCAGGCCCGTGTAGTTGGGTGCCAGTTCAAGCCGCCCCGAGCCTCCGGGTACCGGATTGTAGACCGTACCAGCCTGCTTGCCCGTTGAGGTCGCGTAGGTAACTGCTTCTACCTTGCCGTTCATGAGGTACTCGAGGAGGCCCGTAGCGGAATCGAATCTGACCAGATGGTGGGACCAGCCCCCGGGCACCAGGATGGAGCTACCCTGCAGGCTGATGGTCGTCTGTACCCCGGTGGCTCCGCTGAAGAAGTTGAGGAAGCTGAATACGACCCGGTTCCTGAGCACGAGGCAGGAAATCTGCTGCGACTGGCTGGCAGAACCTACCTTGCGGTTGGCTTTCCAGAGGAAGACAATCTCTCCGGAGTCTGCCCTTGTCGGCTTGAGCCAGAATTCCAGCGACAGGTCGCTCAGGGGCAGGTTGGGGGTGAAAACCTCCGTTGAGGCCGGCTGCAACAGGAGTCGCGAAACCGGCGCCCTGAATGACCCTGAACCGTCCCCGAACCGTGACGTGGCCGAGCGCTCATAGGTACCGATTGTCTGAACGGTCCACCGACCCGTCTCGTCCACAGGCTTTTCCCCGTCAAATGACAGGTACAGGTCGGGATCGACGGTGACGCCGGCCCGTCCGGTATCAGCCCTGCTGGCAAGCATGACGATCTCGGGCCCTGTAGCACCCGGTACGCTTCCGGCTCCATCGAAGACCCATTGCCGGGGTGAACTCGGTGAGTTGCTCGAGGCGTCTACGACGAGCATCTCCTCCGCGCTGGCTACACAGGGAACGGCAGCCGCGAGTGCAACCGCGAGCGCAAGCGCCGCAGCCACGTTGAAGCCTCGGGAATATGGGTAGAAGGTCGGTACGCGTACACGTGCAATCATGCTTTGAAGTCCCTCGATCTGCGGGAATCGGCTGGAAGGCCGCGGAGGCTCCACTTTTTGTTGAAACCCCGTTATCATATTATCGAAGATTATGGACGAGAATAAAGCCCGGCCTGCTGCCGGATTGCGGAATAGTGCCAAACAGGCCCCCGAAGCGCCGGGAGTCTACCTCTGGAAGGACCCCGACGGGGTTGTAATATACGTCGGCAAGGCAAAATCGCTCAAGTCGAGGCTCGCTTCGTATTTTTCAGGCAAGCGGGAGATAAAAACTCGGTTGCTCGTCTCCAAGGCCGCAACACTTGAGTGGATTCTGACCGAGACCGAATACGAGGCGCTGCTCCTCGAAAACAACCTGATAAAGCAGTATGCGCCGCGCTACAACATTAACCTGAAGGATGGCAAGACCTATCCGTCAATCCGCATAACAAATGAAGAATATCCACGGGTATTCAGGACGAGGCGCATCATCGACGATGGCAGCCGATATTTCGGGCCGTATCCGAGCGCGGACGTAATTGACCGCTATCTGGACCTGGTGCGCAGGCTGTTTCCGCTGCGGCGCTGCAAGACGCTGCGGAAACGTGAGACGCCGTGCATGTACTACCACATCGGCCGCTGTTCGGCCCCCTGCGCGGGCAAGACGACGCACGCCGAATACCTGGTGCAGGTGGAGCGCGTCGCGACGCTGCTGGCCGGGGATACGAACGTGCTGGCCGACGCGCTCCGGGTGGACATGGCTACCGAGTCGGCGGCTTTGCACTTCGAGAAAGCGGCTGCGCTTCGCGACACGGTGCAGGCGATAGAGTCGTTCCGCGGGGATTCAGGCGTGGTCGATTTTGCGTACGGCGACCGGGATTACGTGGCCTGGGCCTTCGATGGCAGCCTCGTTGACTTCGTGGTGTTCCAGACGCGGTCCGGCAGGCTCGTCGGCCGCGACCTGTTCAGGGAGCGCAGCTTCGGTTCTGAGGCGGAGGCTGCGGCGGAATTCCTGACTGCCTATTACGGCCATGACCGCGTGCCCCCTCCCGAGTTGTTCGTAAAGAATGCCGAGGGGCTGGAACTGGCCGCCGATTTCCTGAGACGTGAACTGAAGGCCGAATTCCGGCTGGCCATGCCCGACGAGCGCCGCCACGAGGCCGCCCTCGCCATGGCGGAGCACAACGCCCGCGAAGACCTCGCCAAGCGCCGCCGCGAATCTGGCGATGTCGAAGCGCTGGAAGCGTTGCGGGCAGCACTCGGGCTGGAGTCGTTGCCCGAGTTGATAGAAGGTTTCGATATAGCGCAGCTGTCTGGCAAGCATACCGTTGCATCGCTCGTATCATTCAGGAATGGAGCCGCCAACAAGAAGGGCTACAGGATCTACAAGATCAAGAGCCTCGAAGGTGCCATCGACGATTTCGGAGCCATGCGGGAAGCCACCGCCAGGCATTACACCCACGTGGCCAACGACGAGGCCGAAGCGCCAGATCTCGTGCTGATAGACGGCGGTCGCGGGCAGGTGAACGCCGCCTGGGAAATCCTCGACGCTTTAGGCCTCGACCTGCCCGTCGTCGGTC
>JFJP01000424.1_pt1 | contig 16255 bp, 12 predicted proteins | sample 431651 | NCBI WGS metagenome assembly JFJP01 (sample SAMN02602958, study PRJNA72255) | Microbial mat metagenome, whole genome shotgun sequencing project. | biome: fresh water; feature: sink hole; material: water; isolation source: purple microbial (photo- and chemosynthetic) mats found in... | reverse complement strand
CCGGTGCCGGCGGGGATCAGGCGGCCCAGGATGACGTTCTCCTTGAGTCCGCGCAGGTAGTCCACGCGGCCTTCGAGGGCGGCTTCGGTGAGCACCCGGGTCGTCTCCTGGAAGGAGGCGGCGGAGATGAAGGACTCGCTGGTGAGGGCGGCCTTGGTGATGCCCAGGAGCTGGGGCTCGCAGGTGGCGGGAGCGCCGCCGTCCTTCATGGTCTGCTCGTTGATCTCCTTGAAGCGGTGCTTGTCCACCTTCTCTTCGACGATCAGGGGGGTGTCGCCCACATCGGTGATCATGACCCAGCGCATCATCTGCCGGATGATGGTTTCGATGTGCTTGTCGTTGATGGTCACGCCCTGGGCCCGGTAGACCTCCTGGACCTCGTTGACGAGGAAGGCCTGGAGGGCCCGCTCGCCCTGGACCTTGAGGAGATCGTGGGGGGAGACGGCGCCTTCGGTGAGTTTCTCGCCGGCGCGGATCTCGTCGCCCTCCTGGACCTGGATGTGCTTGCCCCGGGGGATGAGGTATTCGCCCTTCTCTCCGGTTTCGGCGTTCTCGACGATGACCTTCTGCTGGCCGCGGACGCGGTTGCCGTACTTGACGAGGCCCGTGACCTCACTGATGATGGCGGGTTCCTTGGGCTTGCGGCCCTCGAAGAGTTCCGTCACGCGGGGCAGACCGCCGGTGATGTCGGAGGTCTTGGCCTGCTGGCGCGGGGTCTTGGCGAGCACGTCGCCGGGCTGCAGCTCCTGGCCGTCTTCCACTTCAATGTAGGCGCCGGTGGGGATGTTGTAGCGCAGAAGCACCTTGTGGTTGTCACCCTTGATGTTGATGTGGGGATGGAGCTTGTCGTCGGTGGGATCGATGATGCGCTTGCGGAAGCGGCCGGTGATCTGGTCCTTCTCTTCCTGGTAGCTGCTGTTGAGCTCGAATTCCTTGTAGTCGGCGAGGCCGGCCTTCTCGTTGATGAGGTAGTCGTTGTAGGGATCCCACTCGGCCAGAACGGTCTTGGGTTCGACTTCCTCGCCGTCCTTGACGCGGATGGTGGCGCCGGGGGCGACCTTGTAGCGTTCGCGCTCGTTGCCGTCCTTGTCCACCACGAGGATGAAGCCGGACCGGCTGAGGGCCCGGACGTCGCCCTGGCGATCCTCCACGACCTTGATGCCGTCCAGTTTCACGACGCCCTTGATCTGGGCTTCGTGGGTGGACTTCTCGGAGGCGCGGCTGGCCGCGCCGCCCACGTGGAAGGTCCGCATGGTGAGCTGGGTGCCGGGTTCGCCGATGGACTGGGCGGCGATGACGCCCGCGGCTTCCCCGAGATCCACGAGCTTGCCCGTGGAGAGGTTCAGGCCGTAGCACATGGCGCAGACGCCGCGGCGGGCTTCGCAGGTGAGGACGGAGCGGATGCGGACGCTGACGATGCCCGAGGTCTCGATGGTGAAGGCGAGGTCCTCGGAGATGAGGGTGCCCGCAGGGGCGATCACGGTCTTGGAGTAGGGATCCACCACGTCCTCCAGCACCACGCGGCCCATGATGCGGTCGCGGAGGCGGGAACGGATGGTGCCGTCGCTGTTGACGATGGCGGCCACTTCAATGCCGGCGATGGTCTCGCAGTCGATCTCGTTGATGATGACGTCCTGGGCCACATCCACCAGCTTGCGGGTCAGATAGCCGGAGTCGGCCGTCTTCAGGGCGGTGTCCGCGAGGCCCTTGCGGGCGCCGTGGGTGGAGGTGAAGTATTCCAGAACGGAGAGGCCTTCCTTGAAGTTGGAGCGAATGGGCGTCTCGATGATGTCGCCGGAGGGCTTGGCCATGAGGCCGCGCATGCCGGCCACCTGGCGGATCTGGGTCTTGGAACCGCGGGCGCCGGAATCGGCCATGATGTAGATCGAGTTGAGATTCACATCGTTGGCGTTGCGCTTCTCCAGCTCTTTCATCATGTCGCTGGCGACCTGCTCGGAGGTCTTGCCCCACACCTCGAGGATGCGGTTGTAGCGGGTCGCGGCGTCCAGCTTGCCTTCGTGGTAGTACTCGTGCTCGATGGTCTTCACTTCGTCGGCGGCGGCCTTCAGCAGGGCCGGCTTGCTGCCGGGCACCACCAGGTCGTCGATGCCCACGGACACGCCCGCCTTCATGGCCCAGAGGAAGCCGATATCCTTCATGGCGTCCAGCATCTTGATGGTGACTTCGGGGCCGTTGAGCTTGTAGGCCCGGTTCACCAGGGACAGCAGGCCTTCCTTCTTGAGGAGGCCGTTGACGAAGGGGACTTCCGAAGGCAGGGCGCGGTTGAAGATGACGCGGCCCACGGTGGTGGTGATGAGTTTGTTCTCCACCTGCTCGGAAGGGCATTCGAAGACTTCCTGTTCGGAGTGCTTCTTGGGGTCCTTCTTGTGCCAGGCTTCGGTGTCCACCAGCTCGCCCGTGTAGCGGATCTGGATGACGGTGTGGGTCTCCACGATCTTGGCTTCGTGGGCGGCCACGACGTTGTCGACGTTGCCGAAGATCATGCCCTCGCCCTTGCGGTTGGGGCGCTTGATGGTGAGGTAGTACCCGCCCAGCACGATGTCCTGGCTGGGTACGACGTTGGGCTTGCCGTTGGCGGGGTTGAGGATGTTCTGGGTGGACATCATCAGGACCCGGGCCTCGATCTGGGCCATGGGGCTCAGAGGGACGTGCACGGCCATCTGGTCGCCGTCGAAGTCGGCGTTGAAGGCGGTGCAGACGAGGGGATGCAGGCGGATGGCCTTGCCTTCCACCAGCACGGGCTGGAAGGCCTGGATGCCCAGGCGATGCAGGGTGGGGGCGCGGTTGAGCATGACGGGGTGGTTCTGGATCACCTCATCCAGCACATCCCAGACCTCGGGCACCCCCTGCTCGACCATTTCCTTGGCCTGGCGGATGGTGGCGGCAAAGCCTTTGTGCTCGAGCCGGTTGAAGATGAAGGGCTTGAAGAGTTCCAGGGCCATCTTCTTGGGCAGGCCGCACTGATGGAGCTTGAGATCGGGACCCACCACGATGACGGAACGGCCCGAGTAGTCCACGCGCTTGCCGAGCAGGTTCTGGCGGAACCGGCCCTGCTTGCCCTTGAGGGCGTCGGAGAGGGACTTCAGGGGGCGGTTGGAGACGCCACGCAGGAGGCGTCCGCGCTTGCCGTTCTCGAAGAGGGCATCCGCCGCTTCCTGGAGCATGCGCTTTTCGTTGCGCACGATGACGTCGGGCGCGCGCAGTTCGAGGAGCTTCTTCAGGCGGTTGTTGCGGTTGATGACGCGGCGATACAGGTCGTTGAGGTCGGAGGTGGCGAAGCGGCCGCCGTCCAGGGGCACCAGGGGCCGGAGCTCCGGGGGCAGGACCGGGATCACGTCCAGGATCATCCACTCGGGTTTGTTGTTGCTGCGCAGGAAGGCCTCGGTGACCTTCAGGCGCTTGGCGATCTTCAGGCGCTTCTGGGTGGAGGTCTCCGTCTTCATCGAATGGCGGAGCTCGATGGCCAGGGCGCTGATATCCACGATCTTGAGGAGTTCCTTGATGGCCTCGGCGCCCATCATGGCCTTGAAGCGCTCACCGTACTCGATCTTGTACTCGCGGAACTTGTCTTCCCCGAGGATCTCCTTCTCCTTGAGCGGGGTATCCCCCGCGTCGACGACGGCATAGGCCTCGAAGTAGAGCACGCGCTCCAGGTCCTTGAGGGGGATGTCCAGCAGGTAGCCGATGCGGCTGGGGACGCCCTTGAAGAACCAGACGTGGCTCACGGGTGACGCCAGCTGGATGTGGCCCATGCGCTCGCGCCGGACGGCCTTCTTGGTGACCTCGACGCCGCACTTGTCGCAGACGACGCCCTTGAACTTCTGCCGCTTGTACTTGCCGCACAGGCATTCCCAGTCGTTGACGGGCCCGAAGATGCGGGCGCAGAAGAGGCCGTCCCGCTCGGGCTTGAGGCTCCGGTAGTTGATGGTTTCAGGCTTGGTGACCTCGCCGCGGGACCAGGACCGGATCACGTCCGGCGAGGCCAGCGTGACTCGGATGCATTCATAGGCGTTGATGTTCTGCTGCTCGGGGAACATAGGGACCTCAAAAAAGATTCACCACGGAGACACGGAGGGCACTGAGGAAAACGCGGAGAAAGGCACGGAGAAAACAGATCAAAGAATGCGGCGGACGATTCCATCTTTCATCACAGGGACGTTGAAGTTCATCAAAAAACCGACGCGCATGCCGCTCAACTTCAGATAGGTCATCAGCTGGGCTTCATGGACGGGCTGGATACCGTTGAGACTCTTGAGTTCAATGACGACTTTGTCTTCGACCGTCAGATCCAGCCGATAGGCGCCTTCGATCTTGCATCCCTTGTAGTCGACCGGTAATTGAACCTGCCGCTTGAAGGAAAGCCCACGGAGCTGGAGTTCATGGCAGAGACAGGTTTCGTAGGCTGATTCGAGCAGGCCAGGGCCAAGGTGCTTGTGGACCTCTATGGCGGCCCCAAGCACCTTCTCCGTGATCTCTCCGTGAATCAGTTCTCCGTGCACTCCGTGTCTCCGTGGAAAACAGCCAAATTTAAAGATCCACCACGGAGACACGGAGGACACCGAGAAAAGCACTGAGAGAGGCCACTGAGAAAAGCGGATTCTCTTCAACAGCCCTGCTTTTCTCCGTGCTTTTCTCCGCGTTCATCTCCGTGTCCTCCGTGTCTCCGTGGTGAATTTTTTTATCCTTCGATCGAGAAGGCGGGTTCCGCTCGTTCCTGGAGCGGTTCCAGTTCCTCGCGGGTGAGCATGGCCACGTCGATGCACAGGGCGTTCAGTTCCTTCGTGACCACGTTGAAGGACTCGGGCAGGCCCGGTTCCTTGATGGTCTCGCCCTTGATGATCGCCTGGTAGATCTGCGTCCGGCCGTGCATGTCATCGGACTTGTAGGTGAGGAGTTCCTGCAGCACGTGAGCCGCGCCGTAGGCTTCCAGGGCCCACACTTCCATCTCGCCGAAGCGCTGGCCGCCGAACTGGGCCTTGCCGCCCAGGGGCTGCTGCGTGATGAGGGAGTAGGGTCCAATGCTCCGGGCATGGATCTTGTTGTCCACCAGATGGTGCAGCTTCAGCATGTAGCTGCAGCCCACCACCACGGGCTGTTCGAAGGCCTCGCCGGTCATGCCGTCGAAGAGCTTCGTCTTGCCGCTGGTATCCGGGCCGAAGGGGACCCGGTGGGAGGCGAGTTCGAACCTGGACTTGGCGCCGTCCCGATCCAGCTGGATGTTGATGAGCTTCCGGACCTCGTCCTGGCGCTTCTCGAGAGCCTTTCTGGGGGCCTCCTCGAGATCGCCCCGCTCCAGCGCCAGCTGGACACCGCCCAGTTCCTGGGCATAGCCGAGCCACTTCTTGATGTCGGCTTCGCGGGCGCCGTCGAATACGGGCGTGGAGAAATGGACGCCCAGGGCCCGGCCGGCCCAGCCCAGGTGGGCTTCGAGAATCTGGCCGATATTCATACGGGAAGGCACGCCCAGGGGGTTCAGCACGATGTCCACGGAGGTGCCGTCGGGGAGGTAGGGCATGTCCTCGATGGGGAGGATGCGGCTCACCACGCCCTTGTTGCCGTGGCGGCCTGCCATCTTGTCACCCACCTGGAGCTTGCGCTTCACGGCGACGTAGCACTTGACGGTCTTCAGGACGCCGGGCATGAGCTCGTCGCCCTTCTCGAGGCGTTCCTGGCGCTCGTTCAGGATGTCGCGCAGCACCTTCAGCTGGCTTTCGGTCTTGTCCAGGATGTCCAGGACCTGGGCCTCCAGCCGTTCCTTGCCGGCGGCCACGGTGATCTGGCGGAAGCGCTGGTAGGGCACGGCCTCCAGCATGTTCTGGGTGAGCTTCTTGCCCTTGGCCAGCAGTTCGCGACCCTTGTCGTCCGTGAGGTTCTCGGCGAGTTCCTTGTTCTTGAGGAGAGCCACGATCTTCTTCTTGGCTTCGGCGCGGATGATGCGCTCCTCGTCCTCCAGATCCTTGTGCCATTTCAGGGTCTGTTCGTGCTCGATCTGCTTGGTGCGGAGATCCTTCTCCTGGCCCTTGCGGGTGAACACCTTCACGTCCACCACGGTGCCCTCGATGCCGGGTCCCACGGTGAGGCTGGCGTCCTTCACGTCACTGGCCTTCTCGCCAAAGATGGCGCGGAGCAGTTTCTCTTCGGGGCTCAGGATGGTCTCGCCCTTGGGCGTAACCTTCCCCACCAGGATATCGCCGTGGCGAACCGTGGCGCCGATGCGGATGATGCCGCTCTCGTCCAGGTTCTTGAGCATTTCCTCGCGGATCTGGGGGATATCGCGGGTGATCTCTTCCGGTCCCAGCTTGGTGTCCCGGGCGTGAACTTCGAATTCCTCGATGTGGATGGTGGTGTAGAGGTCTTCCTTCACCACACGCTCGGAGATGAGGATGGCATCCTCGAAGTTGTAGCCGCGCCAGGGCATGTAGGCCACGACCAGATTGCGGCCCAGGGCCAGTTCGCCCCGCTCGGTGCAGGGGCCATCGGCCAGGGCCTGGTTGGCGGCGACGTACTCGCCCTTCTTCACGAGGGGCACCTGGTTGAGGCAGGTGTTCTGGTTGGAGCGGGCGTACTTGATGAGGGTGTAGATGTCCACACCGCTCTCGAGGCCTTCGGTCTCGTTATCGTCCTCGACGCGGACCACGATACGGGTGGCGTCCACGCTCTCGACAATGCCACTGCGGCGGCAGAGTACGCAGGCGCCCGAATCCTTGGCGGCGTAGTATTCCATGCCCGTGCCGACGATGGGAGCCTCGGTGCGGACGAGGGGCACGGCCTGGCGCTGCATGTTGGCGCCCATGAGGGCCCGGTTGGCGTCATCGTTCTCGAGGAAGGGGATCAGGGAGGCCGCGACGGAAACCACCTGCTTGGGACTCACGTCCATGAGGGTGACCTTCTCGCGCTCGATGGTCTTGGTCTCACCGGCCATGCGGGCCGCCACCAGCTCGTCCATGAGCTGGCCGTGCTCGTCCACGGGAACGTTGGCCTGGGCGATGATGTGCTCGTCCTCTTCCCAGGCGGACAGGTAGAAGGCGTGCATCTCGAACTTCGCGCCGCGCTTGCCGGCCTTCTCCAGCTTCTGGTTCGTGGCTTCCAGCTCGAGCAGGGGAACCACCTGCTGGTAGAGGGTCGTCAGGGACTTGTGCTGTTCTTCCTTCAGGGGCATGCCCGTCTTGGGGTCGACGATGGTGATGTCGGCCATCTTGACATCGCCCACGGAGGTGATCTTGGCGAAGCGGACGATCTTGCCGTTCTCCACCTTGAGGTAGGGGCTCTCGATGAAGCCGAATTCGTTGATGTGGAGATGAGGCCGATGTTCGGGCCTTCCGGCGTCTCGATGGGGCAGATGCGGCCGTAGTGGGAGGTGTGCACGTCGCGCACCTCGAAGCCGGCGCGATCGCGGGAGAGACCGCCCGGTCCCAGAGCCGAAAGACGGCGCTTGTGGGTGATCTCGGACAGGGGGTTCGTCTGGTCCATGAACTGGGAGAGCTGGCTGGAGCCGAAGAACTCCTTCATGGCCGCGATGACGGGCTTGGAATTGATCAGGTCATGGGGCTGGAGGGGGTTGTTGGGGTCCTGCGCCATGGAGAACTTCTCCTTGATGGCGCGCTGGACGCGGACCAGGCCCACGCGGAAGCAGTTCTCGAGCAGCTCGCCGACGCTGCGGACACGGCGATTGCCCAGGTGATCGATGTCGTCCTTGCGCACGGGAGCCACCTCGTCCGTGCGATCGGAGCGGGTGGTGTCGTACTTCTTGAGGCGCAGGAGGTAGTGCACCGTCTGCACGAAGTCCTCGGTGCGCAGGGTGCGGAGCTCCAGGTCCGTGTCCAGGCCGAGCTTGGCGTTCATCTTGTGCCGACCCACCTTGGAGAGGTCGTACTTCTGAGGATCGAAGAACATGGCCTGGAGCAGCTTCTTGCTGGATTCCAGCGTGGCGGGCTCGCCGGGCCGGATCTTCTTGAAGAGCTCCTTGGCGGCTTCCTCGGAATCCTCGGTGTGGTCCTTGGAGACCGTCTCGCTGAAGATCTTGCCGGTGGGATCCTGGTCGGGGAAGCAAACGGTGAAGTCCTGGACGTTGTTCGCCTGGAACATCTCCAGGTGAGTCTGGACGAAGGCGTCGTTGGCCTCCAGCAGCACCTCGCCCGTGTCCATGTTGACCACGTCCTGGAGCAGCACGGCGCCGTCCAGGAGACTGCGGTCCACGGTGACCTGCTTGACTCCGGACTTGAGCATCTTCTCCATGAGACGGCGGCTGATGGCCTTCTCTTTCTCGACGATGACATCCTTCGTCTTGGGATCCTTGATGTCCTCAAGAGCCTTCTGGCCCACGATCAATTCGCTGGGCGCCATGTGGACATGACCGCCCTTGAGGGTGAAGCGGGCGGGAGTGTAGAAGTGGCTGAGGAGCGCCTGGTTGTCCGCGAGCCGTTCGTCAAAGAGGCCCAGGGCCCGCAGGAACGTTACGCCCAGGAACTTGCGCTTGCGGTCGATGCGGGCATAGAGCAGGCCCTTGGTGTCCAGCTCGAACTCGATCCAGCTGCCCCGGTAGGGGATCACCTGGGCACTGTAGAGGGCCTTGTCGTGGGAGATGGCGAAGAACACGCCGGGGCTGCGATGCAGCTGCGACACGATCACGCGCTCGGTGCCGTTGATGACGAAGGTGCCTCGGTCGGTCATGGTGGGGATGTCCCCGAAGTAGACCTCGGACTCCTGGCTCTGCTTGTACTTGCGATTGTTCTTGTCGTCCTTGTCGAACTGGTTCAGCCGGACGCGGATCTTGAGGGGCGCGGACATGGTGGCGCCACGCTCCACGCACTCTTCCATGCTCATCTTGGAGTGCAGGCCCACAGGCTCGTTGCACACATCACAGATGGTGGCGGCATTCTTGTTGCGGTCGCCGCACTTGGGGCAGTCCACCGTCGGATCCTTGGGATGCTCGGCCACGATGTGGTAGCCGCAGCTCTTGCAGGTGGTGCGGAGATGGGCCAGACCCTCGTTCTTGCCGCACTTGCAGGCCCAATGGCCAACGGTGTAGTCGATGAACTCGACCTCGAGGGAGGCGTCGGAGCCATCGGGGGTCTTGCCGTTGTGCACGGGGAACATGGAAGCGAAAACGGACTTGAGACCCCGGCCCTCCCGCTCCTCGTGGAGCAGGTTCATCTGCAGGAACTCGTCGTAGCTGCGCTTCTGGATGTCGATCAGGTTGGGGATCGGAACCAGCGAGCGGATCTTCGAGAACTGGACACGCTGACGATAGACGTTCTGTTGGACGCTCATGATTCACTCCAGATGCAGCCCGCTCGGGCCATTGATTGGCCCAGGGCAGTCACGGGACGGGATTCGCAGAAACAGGGGTCTTGAACAGGCCGAAGGCCGACCCTCCACCCGTTGCCGAGGGAGGTCGACGCGATTGACCTGGAGGTGCTGGTGCACAGGATGTGTTGCAACCGAAGCCCTTCGTGTTTGACGGAGACCCATCACCCGAGTATTCAAATCGGGCGTAAGAAATAAGCATACCACTTTCAGAAAGGGACACAAAGCGCAAAGCGCGGGGTACTCCCCCGGCGCTTTGCGCTTGGCGTTTCTGGACGCAGCCGGGTTACTTGATGGTGACCTTGGCGCCAGCAGCTTCGAGCTTTTCCTTCATCTTGGCGGCCTCTTCCTTGGTGGCGCCTTCCTTGATCACCTTGGGAGCGCCGTCCACCAGGTCCTTGGCTTCCTTGAGCCCAAGACCCGAGACGATCTCGCGGACCGCCTTGATGACGTTCAGCTTGTTGGCGCCGGCTTCGGTGATCTCGACGTTGAATTCGGTCTGCTCTTCCACGGCAGCGGCGGGAGCCGCGGCAGTGGGGGCAGCGGCGACAGCAGCGCTGACGCCGAAACGCTCCTCGAGGGCCTTGACCAGATTGGCCAGCTCGAGCACGGTCATGGTTTCGATTTCCTGGATCAGTTGATCAGCAGTGAGAGCCATGGATAACTCCTCTTAATTGATTAGGTACGGGGTGGGAAAGATTGGCTACGCTACTTCTTCCTTCTGCTTTCGGATCTGGTCCAGGGTCTGGACCAAGCCGGAGACAGGGTACTGCATGAGGTAGAGCAGCTTGCTGATGAGCACTTCACGGCTGGGGAGTTCGGCGATGATCTTGAACTCCTGGGCGGTGACGTTCTTCCCGTCGAGGATGGCGCCCTTGAACTTGGCCGCCGGATTGTCCTTCAGGAAGGTGTTGACCGCCTTGGCCAAGGCCACGACGTCGTGCTCGGTGGTCGCCACGGCCGTGGCGCCCTTGAAATGAGGAGACAGCGTCTCGAAAGGGGTCGCCTTGACGGCCAGGCGCAGCAGCGTGTTCTTGGAGACGCGGTACTGGGCCTTGCTGTCGCGGATGCTCTTGCGGAAAGCGGTGTCCTTCACAACGGTCAGACCCTTGAACTCCAGAACTACCGCGGATTTGGCAGCGGAGAACGTTCCCTGGAGATGGGCCACTTCGGTTTGTTTCGTTTCGCGATCCATGGTCCCCTCACTTCTCAACAACAGCGGTGGACACGGTCACGCTAGGGCCCATGGTCGAGGCCATGTGGATGGCCTTGACGTATTTGCCCTTGGCGGCGGAGGGTTTCGCCTTGCTGACGGCCTCGATGAGGGCCTTGGCGTTCTCCAACAGTTTCTCGACCCCGAAGGAGATCTTGCCGACGGGCGCATGGATGATGCCGGTCTTGTCGACCCGGTATTCCACCTTGCCGGCCTTGATCTCCTTGATGGCCTTGGCCACATCGAAGGTCACGGTGCCCGTCTTGGGGTTCGGCATCAGGCCGCGAGGACCCAGCACCTTCCCAAGGCGGCCGACGCCCTTCATCATGTCCGGCGTGGCCACAAGGGCGTCGAACTCGAGAAAGCCTTCTGCGATTCGCGTGACGAGGTCGTCCCCGCCCACGATGTCAGCACCCGCAGCTTCCGCATCCTTGATCTTTTCGCCCGTCGCGATGACGGCCACACGCATCGTCTTGCCCGTTCCGTTGGGCAGTACGATGGTCCCGCGAACCATCTGGTCCGCGTGGCGTGGGTCGACACCGAGCCTCATGTGCACCTCCACCGTTTCATCGAACTTGGCGAAAGCCGTGTCCTTGATGACGGTGAGGGCATCCTTGAGGTCGTAGAGGCGATCTTCGATCTTGGAGGCGGCAGCCCGGTACTTCTTTCCAGGTTTTGCCATAACTACTCCTGCTTTGAAGATCTCCCGCGATGACGGTCGCGGTTACCGGGATTCCCGCACGGCGCGGGTTTCCGCAAAAAACAGATTCACCACGGAGACACGGAGTTCACAGAGAAGAACGCAGAGAAAGCACTGAGAAAAGATGAAAAGCCGAGAAACAACATCCGGGGTTTTTTACTCCGTGCTTTTCTCCGCGTTTTCCTCCGTGACCTCCGTGTCTCCGTGTCTCCGTGGTGAGATTGTCAGTCGACGACGTCCACGCCCATGGAGCGGGCGGAACCGGCGATGGACTTGATGGCGGCGGCCAGGCTGCCGGCGTTGAGATCAGGCATCTTGACCTTGGCGATCTCTTCCAGCTGCTGGGCGGTGATGCGGCCCACCTTCTCCTTGTTGGGAGTGGCGCTGCCCTTTTCGAGACCCAGCTTCTTCTTGATCAGCACCGCCGCAGGGGGGGTCTTGAGGATGAAGCTGAAGCTGCGGTCGCCAAACACCGTGATGACGACGGGCAGGATCGTGCCCTTCTCCACCTGGCCCACGGACTTCGCGTTGAACTGCTTCACGAACTCCATGATGTTCACGCCGTGCTGGCCGAGGGCCGGGCCGACGGGAGGCGCAGGGGTGGCTTCCCCTGCGGGAAGCTGCAGCTTGATGTATCCGGTTACCTTCTTGGCCATGGTGTTCTTCCTTTTCCGCAACGGATTCCGGCACATGCCGGCGACTGTTGCCTTGGTGGGTGGACGGCAGGGTCACCGCGCCACCGGGTTAGGGTACTGCCTCCGTCCGGCTTGGCCGGATGAGGGCGGTGGTTCCGGGGATGCAGGGCGTCAGCCCGGTCCCCCGGCCAGCAATTAACGCTTTTCAACCTGGATGAAATCGAGCTCCACAGGGGTGCTGCGGCCGAAGACGGTCACCATCACCTTGATGGTGGAACGTTCCTCGTGGATCTCCTCCACATCCCCTTCGAAATTGGCGAAGGGGCCATCTATGATACGCACCTTTTCGCCCTTCGCGAAGTGGAACTTCGGCTTGGGACGTTCCTGGGTCTCTTCGGTATGGTTCATGATCTGGCGGACCTCGTCATCCGTCAGAGGCGTGGGGCGCTTCTTGTTGGCACCCACGAAGCTCGTGACCTTGGGCGTGTTCCGGACCAGATGCCAGTCGGCATCTTCCATCTCGTAGGCGGTGCCCTTCTTGGTGACCGCGATCTGCACCAGCAGATAGCCGGGGAAGGACTTGCGCTTCTTGAGAACGCGCTCCTTCCGTCCGCTCTTGGCGTCCACCTTCATCTCTTCGTAGGTCTCTTCAGGGATCTGCACGTCCCCGAAGCGGTCCGATCGTTCTTCCATCTTGATGCGCTGGCGGAGGCTTTCCATCACCTTGGCCTCGTAGCCCGAGTAGGTGTGGATGATGAACCAGGCGAGCTTCTGCTCCATGGCCGGTTCACCCATCAAGGTCTCCTGCTGGGTGCCGATGAGATCAGTCATCTCTTCCTCCGGACTATTGGTACGGGAGGATGTACTTCATCCCCCAGGAGATCAGCTGGTCCGCGCCCCAGAGAAAGAACCCCACGAAGACAGACAAGGCGACCACCGCGTAGGTGGCGCTGAGAACCTTCTGTTTGCCGGGCCAGTCCACCCGGTCCAACTCGGTCCAGAGATCTTTGCCCTGCTTTTTGATTGTGGAGATCAAGGAACACCCCAAGAGGGCTGATATTCATGAAACTGGCCCCAGCGTGAGTGGCCGGGGCCTTGGGCGTGAAGTGGCAGGGGAGACAGGTATCGAACCCGCGACCTGCGGATTTGGAGTCCGCTGCTCTACCAACTGAGCTACTCCCCTATTCGACTTCCAAGGAACCGTACCCGGCTCCCGGCCTAGCGGATCCGGATCACTTGGACTCGCGATGGACCTTGTGGGCGCCGCAGAACCGGCAGTGTTTCTTGAACTCCATCTTGCCCGTCACCGTCTTCTTGTTCTTGGTGGTGGTGTAGTTCTTGCGCTTGCACTCGGTGCACTGGAGTTGAATGATGTCGCTCATGGCGGCTTACCTCAAAAAGACTTCACCACGGAGGCGGGCCTCCGTGGTGAGTTTCTCTACTCGATGACTTCGTCGACGCGGCCGGAGCCAACGGTGCGGCCGCCTTCACGGATGGCGAACTTGAGACCCTTCTCCATGGCGATGGGCTGGATCAACTCAACAGTCAGGGTGACGTTGTCACCAGGCATGACCATCTCGCGGCCGGCTTCCAGAACGATGTTGCCGGTCACGTCCGTGGTGCGGAAATAGAACTGGGGACGATACTTGTTGAAGAAGGGGGTGTGTCGGCCGCCCTCTTCCTTCGTCAGCACGTACACGGCGGCGGTGAACTTGGTGTGGGGCTTGATGCTGCCGGGCTTGGCAAGCACCTGGCCGCGCTCCACGTCCTTGCGCTCGACGCCGCGGAGCAGGATGCCCGCGTTGTCGCCCGCACGGCCTTCGTCGAGGGTCTTCTTGAACATCTCGACGCCGGTGACGACCTTCTTCAGGGTGGGCCGGATGCCGACGATCTCGATTTCCTCGCCGACCCTCACGATGCCCTGCTCGATGCGGCCGGTCACCACGGTGCCGCGGCCGGTGATGGTGAACACGTCTTCCACAGGCATCAGGAAGGGACGGTCCGTGGGGCGGGCAGGATCGGGAATGTAGCTGTCCACGGCATCCATGAGCTCGTAGATGCTCTTGGTGTTCTCGGTGTCGATCTTGCCAGCCACCGCGTCATCCATGGCGAGCTTGGCGGAACCGCGCACGATGGGAATATCGTCGCCGGGGAAACCATAGACGGTCAGGAGCTCGCGGAGCTCCATCTCGACCAGGTCCGTCAGTTCGGCATCGGCGATGTCGATCTTGTTCATGTAGACGACCATGGCGGGCACGCCCACCTGACGAGCCAGGAGGATGTGCTCACGGGTCTGGGGCATGGGGCCGTCGGTGGCGGCCACGACCAGGATCGCGCCGTCCATCTGGGCTGCGCCGGTGATCATGTTCTTGATGTAGTCGGCGTGACCCGGGCAGTCTACGTGGGCATAGTGGCGCTTCTCGGTCTGGTACTCGACGTGAGCCGTGTTGATCGTGATCCCACGGGCCTTCTCTTCGGGCGCGGAGTCGATCTGCTCATAGGTCTTGGTCGTCCCGCCGAACTTCTTGGCGAGGATGAAGGAGATGGCGGCAGTCAGGGTCGTTTTGCCGTGGTCCACGTGGCCAATGGTGCCGATGTTTACGTGGGGCTTGGAACGATCAAATTTCTCTTTGGCCACAGGTGCCTCCTGGAAGATTAGAGAGAGTGTGTGAAAACCGTGGATTTCCAGTGGAGCCCAAAGCCGGGATTGAACCGGCGACCTCGTCCTTACCAAGGACGCGCTCTGCCACTGAGCTATTTGGGCTTTGAATCCACGCGGGAGAACTGCACACCGCGTGGGGTGGAGCGGGAAACGGGGTTCGAACCCGCGACATTCAGCTTGGAAGGCTGACGCTCTACCAACTGAGCTATTCCCGCATGATCAACCAGTCTTCCGCGAAAGGCTGGCTTTTGGTGCCGAGAGAAGGATTCGAACCTCCGTAACGCGTAGCGTGGCAGATTTACAGTCTGCTGCCATTAACCACTCGGCCATCTCGGCGTGATCACCTGCATTTTGAAATCGCCGCGCGAGCCCCGAAAGGCAAAGCTTTCCTGATAGGCGAACCCGAAAGATAGCACGCAGTGGGGTCGACCACAACTGGAAATATTCAACGCGCACCTTTCCCGCGCTCCGCCAGGACCCGGAAGAGCATGACGGCGGCAGCCGCGGACACGTTGAGACTCTCGATGCCCCCCGGCATGGGGATCCGGAGCAGCGCGTCGCAGCGTTCCTCGATCTTCTGGTGCAGCCCTTCCCCTTCGGACCCGAGCACCAGGACCGTGGGGCGATCGAAGGGTTCCTCCAGGTAGTCCCGGCTGGCGGGACCGGCGGAAAGGCCGTAGATCCAGCATCCGGCTTTCTTCAAGTCCTCCAGGGCACGCCCCAGATTGACGACGCGCACCAGGGGCACGCGCCCGGCGGTCCCGGCGCTGGACCTGATCACGGTCTCATTGATCTGGGCGGAGCGGCGTTCCGGGAAGACCACCCCATCCGCCCCCGCCGCCGCCGCGCTCCGCAGGATCGCTCCGAAATTGTGGGGATCCGTGACGCCGTCCAAGGCAAGCACCAGAGCCTCGTCCCCACGGGTTTGCAGCCGCGCGGCCAAGTCCTCCAGACTGCCGAAAGCCAAGGCTTCCCCTTCGCCCAGGACGCCCTGGTGACGCTGCCCCTGGGCCCGCCGGTCGAGGCTGTCCATGGGCTCCTGGTGGATCACGACGCCGCGTTCCCGGGCAGCCAGACGCAGCTTGGCACACCGCTCCCAGGCTGGCGGAGCGATGCGCAGCGCGTGCAGTTCCCCCCGTTCGAGGGCTTCTTCACAGGCATGGGGGCCCAGGTAGCGCACGTCAGCAGGCCCTCTCACAGCCAAAGGCCCACAGCCCCAACGCACCGCCACTCTCGCCCGACCATCCGCAGCCCATCGCTTCACCCTCCTTCAACCATCCACGCGACCAGGAGCCCCGGGTCCTCCGGACCCAGGCCCGAACGTCCAGGATCGCCGGAAGTTCCCCAGGCACCAAGAGGCGATTCGCGAACCCATCGCCCCTGCGGGCCCCTGCCCCCGTGACACAATTGTTGACACAATGAACCCTCTCCAGCCCAGGCAGCGCCCTCCAGCCAGGACAGGCGTCCATACACTCTGTCAACCCATTACGATATATCACTAACCCTATGTCAGACTTCCCGCATTCCAACCAAGAGGTGGATCCCATGAACGAGACCGTCAGCCTGAACCCCAACAAACTCGTGAGCGGCTTGGGGAAACCCGCCGAGGACTTCACGAAAAAGGACCTTCTCCGGTTCATCGAGGAAAACGACATCCGGATGTTGAACTTCCGGTATGTGGGGGGCGATGGGCGCCTCAAGAAGCTCAATTTCGTCAT
>JFJP01029754.1_pt1 | contig 16258 bp, 16 predicted proteins | sample 431651 | NCBI WGS metagenome assembly JFJP01 (sample SAMN02602958, study PRJNA72255) | Microbial mat metagenome, whole genome shotgun sequencing project. | biome: fresh water; feature: sink hole; material: water; isolation source: purple microbial (photo- and chemosynthetic) mats found in... | reverse complement strand
AGGGGATGCAGTTGTTCCAAACTCCGGAAACAGAACGGAAGCGGCAAGAGCGGAATCCGAACCAGGAAAGTCGGCCGTTTCCGATTCCGAAACTGCTGCTGAAGCGCCTGGCTTTCTAGCCGGACTGCGCGAGGTTCTGGACCGGCACGGCACGGTGATCCGCCAATTCGAAGCGCCTGTCTACGGCACGCGCATCATCCGGTACATGGACGGGGATACACCCTGGCAGGTGACTGTCTTCAGGATTGATCCGGAAACCATATCCGAAACACGCCGTTTTCCATGACAACGCCGGTCAGGATGACCAGCAGAATGCCAGCGTAAAGGCCTGTGACATCCATGAATGCACGGCGTTCGAACAGATACCATCCTATTCCGCCCAGACTGCCGATGGCACTGAAAATCATTTCCGCGCTGATCAGCGCACGCCAGCCACGCGACCAGCCGATGCGCAGGACGGCGCCCGTCTGGGGAAGGCTGACCGGAACCAGCACATGCCGGATCAGCTGGCGCCGGTTGGCCCCCATGTTCACGGCGACATCCACCAGATGGGGGTCCACCGCGCGAAATCCTGCAGACATGCCCAGATAGGATGACCAGACAATGGCATGCAGCATGACGAGGAAAACAGCTTTCACCCCGATGCCGGCCACAGCCAGAATCAAAGGCAGCAATGCGATGCCGGGCAGGGGATGCATCATGGAGGCAAAAAGGGACAGGATTGGCCGGCTTGCCGGTGAAAAATACGCCAGGCACGCCATGGCGAGGCCCAGTGCACTGCCAAGCAGCAGACCGAGCAGAACGAGTCCGACCGACTGCAGCCATTGCAGCAGGAGCGTTCCGTCCAACAGCCCCTGGAACAGCCGGAGGAGCACGGATGTCGCAGGGGGCAGCAGGAGGGGGTTGACAGCCCCGAAACGGGTGATTAGTTCCCAAAAGGCAAAAAGGGCCAGCAACCACAGCAGCTGCATGCCTTTCATATGTGCCGCGGATGCGGCCCGAGTCATTCCGGTGGTGCGGATGCCCTTCCGGACTTGATTCATCCCGATGGCTCGAACGCCATTTCCGCCTCTGCGCATCACTTTTCCTCCGGAACCAGTTCACGCAACGCCAACCGACGCTGCAGATATCCGGTTCGCACCATGAAATCCACGAAGGTTTCCGTACCCCGGATCTCCGTTTCGAAAAAAATGTCCCGTCCGTACAGGTAGGTTTCCGTCTCCTCCGGGGTCAGTCCATAGCTTTCCGCCAGCAGTCGCGCAGTCTCTCCGGGGTTTTCCGCAATGAAGAGGATGGCGCGTTCCAAAGCATCCCGAAAAGCATCCAGCCGGAGGGTGTCCTCATAGAACTCCGGTTCCGCGATGCCGACGAGAAAACTATAGGGCTCACCCATGGCGGATTCTCCACGAAGGAGCGGGTGGATGCCTGCCGTGTCCTCTTCCAGGAAGCTGTAGGGAGGCGCGGTGAAATGCGCCGTGATGTCCTTTCCGGACAGCAATGCCTGCATGCCATCGGGATGCTTCATGGAGACAAGCTGACGGTCGAAGATATCCGCCCGATCCAACTCGCGTTCGGCCGCCATGGCCAGCAGGACATGCTGGATGCTGCCGGGCTGGGGCAGCGCGATTCGATGTTTCCCGACAAGTGCCGCCAGCGTTGTGAGGGAGGGGTCGTTCACGTACAAATCCACCGGGCATCGGGACAAGCCGGTGATCATCCGCCACGGCATACCCTGATCCACCCCCAGGAGGAAGGGCGGTATGCCTGTGAAGGCCACGTCGATTTCATTCGCCAGCATGGCCTCCCGAATGGCGGAGGTGTTGGCCAGCCTGACCCAGTTCACCGTCACAGGACGCCCTCCCTTTTCCCGGTCCTGCATGGCGGCTTCAAGAAAACCCTTCTCCCGCATGATTTGAAGGGGAGCATAGGCAAGACCGTACTGTTCCGCCACGGAGACGGTGAGTGCCTTTCCGGCGTCCGGGACACAGGCGCTCAGAAACAGGATGACGACAATCAGCAGGACCGGAAAAACGGATCGGACAAAAAAAGTCCTCTTTCCGGGAAGGTGGTGCCTCATGCAGGCCTCGCAATCCAACCGGAACCGACAGGGCGATGAAGGATTCGGTTTCGTCCCCCGGCGTCCCGGACCGTCAGGGTTTCGTACAGGAAGGACAGCCTGTCCTCGAGCGCATACCGGTCCGGGGCTTCCACAACGCAGTAGCCGACACGCGCGGTGGCATCCCGGACAGATTGGATGGCATGTCCGACCGGCACATGGTATCCTGCGTCCAGCACCCCCGGGCAGGCCTTCACAAGGTCCAGCGGTGCCAGTTCCGCAATCGTGCAGGGTTCGGCGAAGAAGAGCTGGACGGATATGGCCGGACCTTGCGCGAACACATCGAAGGCGCACAGGGCGTCCCATTTCGGCTCCGGAACCGGAAGACCGAGAACCGAGCGGATCTGCGCGTCCATCAGGTCAAATCCTGTGACACGGGGCAGAAACTGCGATTCAAAAGCGCCTCCGATGCGGCAGGCCACTTCATTGACACGGATTCCCCCGGCCCCGATGAGAAACTGGAAGTACAAGGGGCCTTCCCGGATGCCGAATCCGCTTACAATGGACTGCGTCAGTTCGCACAGTGTCCGGCCGTGCCGGGCGAGGTGCCGGGAGGGCAGCTCATGGGACAGGCAGACCCCGAGCCGATCCGTCTCGGGGAATGTCACCCGGTCCGTGATGGAAAGAACCCGGGCGATGCCGTTCCTCACCCAGCCGCTCACCGTCACCTCTTCATTGGGATAATGGGATTCCACAAGAATTTCATCGGTCCGGCTCCAGGCAAGCACACGGTCAAGATGCGTCGGGACTTCATCGTGCCGTGTCAGGAAAAAAATGCCGCGCTGACCCTGCGAATCGACTGGCTTCACCACGAGCGGAGTCCGGATGGATTCAACCGGTACCGGTCCGGAGCAGCCTGTCCGCCGGTACAGGGTCCAGGGTACGGCCGGAATGCCGCACCGATCGAACAAACGCTTCATGTTCCGTTTGTCCGTGACGGCACGGGCCGTTTCGACATCCAGAAACGAGGGCAGTCCCAGCGCTTCGGCCACCTGTGCGGCCGTCAGGACCGGTTGGTCGGTTCCCATCGTCATGATCCCGTCCACAGAAAAACTGCGTGCCTCCCGCAGCACGTCGTCCGGAGAAAATGTACTGGCGTTGGCATGGCTGGTGCCATGCAGGTGACCGATGGAATCGGGTCTGTCATCGCAGGTGACCACCTCATGACCCATGGCGCGGGCTGCCAGAATACCGGGCAATTGCGCCAGCGAGGCGCCAAGCATCATCAGTCTCATCCAAAGGTCTCCTTGATCGGACAGGGTTCACCCTGTTTCCGGAACAGCCGGGCGAATGGACCTCTGCCATATTGTACGGCGATGTGCCACAACTGTGCCACAAGTGCCGGAAGTTTATATCCCGAAGCCGATACCGCATCCGGAGATTCCCATACCGGCACCTGTCCGATACGAACCGGTTCGAGCAGCAAAGTGGCGGAAACATATGCCTTGCTGCGGGTTTCCCGTGACACCCGATCCGCAGTCCTGCGGTTCATGGCCCGAAAACTCGTCAGCCTGATCTCCGAAGGTTTTCCACAGATGCGCCGCAGCAGGTGCTCCTTGACCCGTGTGCCGAATCTGCGGAGCATTCGTGCCTGCGATTCCACGGCCGGCACCCCGTACACCACATCGCAGCCTGCCGCCAGTTCGGCCAGCAGACGCGGAATGTCCCGGACATCATTCTTGCGGTCGTCATCCATTGTGACAACCCATGTTCCTTCAGCCATGCGGATCCCGGCGAGAGTGGCATTCTGCTGGCCGCAATTTGCCGCGAGCACCGCACCCCTGACTTCCGGATACCGTGCGCACAAATTGCGGAGAACGGCGGATGTGTCATCGGGGCTTGCGTCATCGACCAGAATGATTTCAAACGAAATATCCACGGTTTCCCGTTGTGCCCGCAGGAGCCCAATCATCTCCGTGATTGTTTCCGACAGGCTGGCTCCCCGGCCATACGTGGGAATGACGAGGGAAAGCGAGATGCTGCGCTGAACGATTTCACGGTGCCCGTTCATCCCCCGTCCTCCCCGGATATCCCTGGAGCCACTGTTCGACGGCAGTGAGGACGGTGGCCTGTTCCATGTCTGTCATGCCGTGAAACAAGGGCAGCCGGACCAGGCGCCGGCCGATGTCGTGTTCTGTTTCGAACCGCTGACCGGGGCGGATGAACTGCTGCCCGAACAGGCTTTCCTGCAGCGGGACAAAGTGGGTGCGCGCATCAATGCCGGATCTGGACAGGTACCGGAGGAGATCGGACGCAGCGGCACCCTCCCGGAACAGCAGCCAGAACAGATGTCCGTTCTCCTCGACATCCTCGAGAGACGGGCTGCACGAAAGAATCGGGCCGTCCTCCGGCATCCGGACCAGGACTTCCGTCAGATGCTGGCGATAAATCCGGAACAGCCTGCGGCGACCGCCGACGATGGTGTCCGCCTTCGCCAGTTGGGAGACCAGAAGCGCCATCGAAAGTTCGGAAGGAGCCAGACTGGTACCCAGGGACACCCACTCGTACCGATCGGTCCGGCCGGCCAGGAAAGCTTCACGATTGGTCCCGCCGCATTGCCAGCTGCCGACACGTTCGATGAACGATTCCCGGTTGACGAGCAGGGCACCCCCTTCGCCGGCCACCACATCCTTTGTGCCATGAAAGCTCAGACAGCCGAAATCGCCCATTGTGCCGGCGTATCGGCCCTTGTATCTGGCCAGGAATGCATGGGCGGCATCTTCCACCACCCAAAGTCCCCGTTCCCGGGCAAAGGCGAGAATCGCGTCCATGTCGCAGCACTGCCCCCCGTAATGAATCACAAGAATGGCGCGCGTCCTGTCCGTATGCAGGGCCGGCAGGCCTGCGGGATCCAGCATGAGACGGACCGGGTCGACAGGCGCGAAGACAGGGGTCGCGCCTGCGAGCAGCACGGCATTGGCATCGGCCGGGTAGGCAAAGGCAGGCAGGATGACTTCATCGCCGGGGACCAGGTCCATCATCCGGAAAGCGGCTTCCAAGGCGGATGTTCCCGAGGAGGTCATCCGGATGTCGGCACAGGGGAGCCTTTCAAGCAACCATTCCCTGCACTGGGCAGCCATCGGGCCGTCACCCCCGGTGTGTCCGGACAACAGCACCTGTTCGAGAAGCGGCAGTGCTTTCTCCAGACCGTAAGATTTTTGAAATGGTATCATGCGCAGTCGCCCCCTTGACTTTCCCGGCAACCGCCGGTATGGTGAGACAAGCTCCTTGTATGTTGCAACGTCGGCATTTCAGGCCGGCACCTCACCAGATTTCCGACTGATTGCGCCGGGAGGTCCTCATGACCCTGAACTGCCTCGGAGACATGTGTCCGCTACCCCTGCTGAAAGCGGATGCCGCCTTGAAAACGCTTCCGGAGGAAGAATCGCTGATGGTGGTCACCGATCACAGCTGCACGGTCGAATCGATCCGGGAACACTTCGCATCGCGCCGATGCACGCTTGAAATCCATGAAGCCATTTCCGGCGTATGGGAAATCACAATCGTCCGTGCAATGCCGGAATAAGCAGGTTATTTCCTTCCAAGACCCTGTCCTGCCGTTGACGGCTTCAGCAGAAGCTTTTCACACCCACCTCCAGCAGATAATCCCTTGACATTCTGGCGGGAAGACTCATCCCCTTCGGTTTCTTCGAGACCATGTAGATATCGTAATCGAGGTTGATGTCCGCCACGGTGACCAGTTTGATCAGCTTCTCATACAGTTCGTGCTTGATGCTCTCGTAGGGGACAAACGCCATGCCATACCCGTTGAGAACCGATGACTTCACGGCGGACAGCGAATCCGCGTAAAAAATGACATTCAGGTTCTCAAGCCGCCGGTCCACCGTGTTCAGCACCTGACCCAGGTGATCGCAGGTTTTCCGGTTCATGGTGCACATGATCATCTCCACGTCAAACAGATCCTTCACCGCAATGGCATCCGCAACAGGCGCGTCCGCCTTGACGATCAGCACAACGCGTTCCTTGCCCAAAAGCGAGTATACCAGATTTTCGGCATCTTCATTCACCACATCGACAAAGCCGAGATCCGTCAGGCCTTCCCGCACATCGCGGATGATGTCCTCCGCATCCTTGGCATCCAGGCTGTATTGGTACTTGGGAAATACTTTTTTAATTTTGTACAGCATGCAGGGGAGGGAATACGCCGCCAGGGAATAAGTGCCGCTAATGCTCACAAAATGCTGGGTCTCCGAGGAAAGCGTCAATTCCTCAAGCATCCGGTCATACCCGCGGGTAATCGTTTCGGCATATTTGCGCACGATTTCTCCTGCGCCTGTCAGGCTGATGCCCCGATTGCTCCGCACCATCAGCGGATACCCGAGGTCTTCTTCCAGTTTCTGTATGGTCTGACTCAGCGCGGACTGGGAGATATGGGCCCGGGCGGCACCTTTTGAGATGCTTCGTTCCTCCGAGACCATCAGGAAATAACGCATGGCGTCCAGATGCACGATGCCACCTGTCCTTTCCGCGTTCCGGTCAAAGTCCGGAACAGCAGGATGACGGGGCCGATCTCTGGCGGCCACAGGTCATCCATCCTCATGATACCACGCTTTGGCCATAAGGAAACCGAATGCTGCATCATGAACCTGTGGGTCCGGATGAACAAGTTCATGTGTTAATCTATTCACGGGAACCATGACGCATCACTGACGCATCCTGTATGTTCTGTCTCGGTTTGTTAAAATGCTAACAAGGCTAGGAGGAATTCAGCGACATGAGTGAAACGGAAACCGGTTCGTCCATCAGACGTTCCGCAACCAGGGCTCCGCGCAAACCCAAGCCAAACCAGCTGCCATTCGCCCTCATCCTGCTGGTCCTGGTCATCGCGGGCGCGCTCCTTTTGAACCGGCAGGGGAATGGAATCGCCTGGTACTTTGTGACCGGGCTTGTTTTCGGCTACATCCTGCAGCGCTCCAGATTCTGTTTCACCGCATCCATGCGGGACCCGTACCTCACCGGCAGTACACAGCTCACCCGTACGGTTCTGGCTGCGTTCGCCATTACCACCATCGGATTTGCCGCCATCAAGTACGGAGCATTCCGCGCGGGCCAGCCCATTCCAGGGCAGGGATTCGTCGTGCCGATCAGTTTCGCGACTGTCATCGGCGCCTTCCTGTTCGGCATCGGCATGGTCATTGCGGGCGGTTGTGCCTCCGGCACCCTGATGCGCGTGGGGGAAGGCTTCTTCATGCAGATGCTTTCCATGACTTTCTTCGTGGTGGGCTCCCTGTGGGGCGCACATGATTTCGGCTGGTGGAAGGAACATGTCATCAACAAAGGCAAGGCCGTTTTCCTTCCGGATGTTTTCGGATGGTTCGGTGCCGTGGTGATCCAGCTGGCTGTCATCTGGATGCTGTACATGGCTGCGGAAAAATACCATGAAGCCAAGGCAAGCGCCGGTTCCCACTGAACACGGCAGCCTTGGAGAACCGCTTTCATCCTGAACCCGTTTCGTGTCTCGAACCCGTATATTGTCTCGAACCTGCATATTGTGTCGAACCCATTGAGTCTCATCGGATAATAATTCATCAAATGGAGGAAATGGAACATGAAGGAAGTCATATTGGATTGCTTTGGAGAAGCCTGCCCGGTCCCGTTGGTCAAGGCACAGAACAAGATGAAGGAAATGGCAGTTGGCGATGTGCTCATCGTTCAGATCGATCACAGCTGCGCCATGAAGAATCTTCCGGACTGGGCGCGTGGCGAAGGACACAACGTCGAGGTGGAGGAAACCTCCGAAGGCGAATGGGAAGTCATCATAGAAAAAACGAAATGAGGAACCGGGTCCGGACGGAGGTATAACCTTGAGTCAGCTGCAGGAATTCTTCAAGAAAATTACGGGACATCCGGTTTATGTGAAGTGGCTGAAGGATGCCTGGCCATACATCACCGGTGCAGTTTTGCTCTCTCTCTTCCAGATTGTCACATTGGCCACCACGGGCAACCCCTGGGGTGTCTCCGGTGCTTTTGCCAACTGGGGTGCGTGGATTCTCGAGGCGCTGGGCGGCAGTGTGGACAAATGGTATTATTTCGCCAGCGAGGGTGCACAGGCCACGCTGAATGCCGGATTTCTGAACAATCCGGATTCCTGGCGGAACGTCGGCATCATTGTTGGCGCGCTGCTGGCCGTATTGCTGGCGTCCCAGTTCAAGATCAAAAAGATCAAATCCTTCCGGCAGGTCATTGCCGCAGTCCTTGGCGGGCTGCTGATGGGTTATGGTGCCCGCATCGGTTTCGGCTGCAACATCGGCGCGCTGTTCAGCGGCATCGCCTCTCTTTCCCTGTCCGGCTGGGTGTTCGCCATTTTCCTGTTTATCGGCGCCATCATCGGCAGCAAACTGCTGGTCAAGTTTTTCATGTAGCGGAATGCTCGGCAAGCCGCCGGTCAAGAAGCAGATGAAAAGCAAAAAACAACGGGATATTTCCTTGAATGTATCATATCAGGGTCCATGGAGGTTCTCATGTCACGTGAAAAGAAAGTGGAACAGTATGACGTCGTCGTCATCGGTGGCGGTGCCGCCGGCATGACGGCCGCCATCTATGCAGGCCGCGCGCGGCTGAAGACGATTCTCATCGAGAAGGCGCTCGTAGGCGGTCTTGCGACTTACACCAACGAAGTGGAGAATTACCCGGGATTCCCCAACAGCCCCAAGGGAGAGGACATCACGAATCTGATGAAGGAACAGGCCAAGAAGATGGGCGTCGAATTCAAACTGACCGACGTCAAATCCGTGGATCTGTGCGGCGAGGAAAAGGTGGTGGAAACCTTCCGGACCACCTATCTGGCCAAGACCGTCATCCTTGCCACCGGTGGCCGTCCCCGCGTCACAAAGGCGGAAAACGAGGAAAACTATCTGTTCGACAAGGGCATCTCTTTTTGTGCAACCTGTGATGCAGCCGCCAATACGGACAAGACAGTCGTGGTCATCGGAAGCGGAGACGCCGCCATCGAAGAAGGCATGTTCCTGACCAGGTTCGCCAAACAGGTCATCGTATCCGTCCTGCACAACGAAGGCAAGATGGACTGCAATGAAATCGCCCGGGAAGCCGCCATGCGGAACCCGAAGATGTCCTTCGTCTGGAACACGACTGTCAAGCGCTTTGAGGGGGAAGGACATCTTGATACCGTCGTGCTGCGCGATTTGCGCACGGATGAGGAAATTCCCGTCAAGTGCGACAACTGCTTCGAATTCATCGGATATCTGCCGAATACGGAGATTTTCAGGGATCAGGTCAAGATGACCCGTTCCGGCTACATCATCACCAATGAGAAGATGGAAACGAACATCGAAGGCGTCTTCGCCTGCGGCGATGTTCGTGACAAGTGGCTCAAGCAAATCGCCACGGCTGTCGGCGATGGTGCCATTGCAGGGTATGCCGCAGAAAAATACATTGCGGAAAGCGAGACCTTCCACAATGTCATCCTGCAGAAGGACAAACCGGGACTGACGTTCATCTATAACGCCGTGGATGCTGAAAGCCGGGAATTCCTCATTGAGATCGAGAAAATCGAAAACCACTTCGCAGGCCGCATCGCAGTCAACCGCGTCGACATCTACAAGTCAAGCGGTGTTGCGGATCGGTTGAATGTCTCTGAGTTTCCGGCTGTCATCCTGACGGTGGAAGGCAAGGTGCGGGAACGCATCATCGGCCAGCTCGATGCCGTGGAGATCATCCGCCAGCTGGATTCCATATGTCTGGAATGCAGATAAGTTCAGCCCCTGTTCATAAGAATGTCCAGCCCGAAACAGGACGGCCGCCGGATTCCTTCAGGAACCCGGCGGCCGTCCTGTTCGTCGTGGACTGCTCACAGAACCCCCCACCATGCGGGCATTGACACGAATGATCTTTTGTCCTTTGCTTCAGGCCAATCATGATTTGAAATCTGCTGGAGCTTGTTGCGTGAAACGTCAGAATTGTTATCATCCATCTCCCATGGGTAATTACTGAAAATGCAACCGCATGAAGAAAGACAGACATTTCGGGGGAACAGCATGCAAAACAATCTTTTTCTTTCGCTTATCAGCAATACGGCGCTGCTGATGGCGCTGAGCCTTGTGTACGAAGTCGGTTACCTGCTTCCCGCCCGTCTGAACAAATTGAGACCTTACATCAATGGGCTTCTGATCGGTTGCATCGGTATCATCGTCATGATGGTGCCCTTTGTTCTGAAGCCGGGTCTTGTCTTTGACACACGGTCCATTCTGCTGAGTGTGACCGCGTTGACATTTGGTCCTGTTTCTGCCATCCTCGCTGTTGTCATGACAGGAACCTTCCGGCTTCTTGCCGGCGGGGTCGGAGCCGTGCCGGGCATTGCGGTCATTGTCACAAGCACAGCCATCGGATTGCTTTTTCGGGAGCTTGGAACAAGGTGGCGGGTTCGGCACCGCTGGATACGGATTTATGCCATGGGGATTGTCGTACATGTCGTCATGGTCTGCTGCATGCTTCTGCTGCCCTATCCTTCCAACCTGACTGTCATTCGGGAGATAGTACTTCCCGTCCTCCTCATCTATCCCATCGGAACCGTCGCGCTGAGCCTGCTGCTTCTGAGACAGATAGAGCGGAGCGACTCACTTGTCCGGGTCTCCGAAGCGGAAACAAAAGCCCGCAGCCTTTTTGACAACAGCCAGGTGGTCATGATGCTGATTGATCCGGAAAGTGGGAGTATTGTCGATGTGAATCCCGCAGCGGCTGAATTCTACGGATGGACACGGGATGAGCTGAAACGGATGCATATCTCCGAGATCAACAGGCTCCCGCCCGAAACCATCAGAATGGAAATGAAAAAGGCACTGATGGGAGAAACAGAAAACTTCCTCTTCCAGCACCTCCGGAAAGACGGACAGGTGAGGGATGTCGAAACTCATGCCAGTTCGATTCAATATGGACAGCGGAAAGTCATATGCGCCATCATTCATGATGTCACCGACCGCATTGCCGCAGAACGGGAAAGGGTCCAGCTTCAGACGGAGCTCATCAAATCCAAAAATGAGGCGGATGCGGCCAATGCCGCAAAAAGCCAGTTTCTCGCCAACATGAGCCATGAAATCCGGACACCGATGAACGGTCTCATGGGCATGATGCAGCTGCTCGCACTCACCCCGCTGACCCCGGAGCAGTCTGAATTGCTGGGTATCGCAAAATCTTCCTCCAATACCCTCCTGACGGTCATCAACGACATCCTGGATTATTCGAAGCTGGAGGAGGGGATGATGGCGATGGCGGAAATCCCGTTCCTGCTTCGAAAAACAGTGGAGGATGCCAAAAATCTGTTCCAGCCGTCCGCTTTGGACAAGCATCTGAACATGAGTGTTCAGATGGATCCGTCTCTTCCGGATCTATGGATCGGCGATCCGTTCAGATTAAGGCAGGTTCTTTCCAATCTGGTCGGGAACGCTGTCAAATACACAAACCAGGGAACCATCATCATTCGCGTGACGGGAGATGTGCTCGCTGAGCCTGGAGACAAGGGCATCAGCAACCTGACCTTTTCCGTGTGTGATACGGGCATCGGAATTGATGCTGAAAATCAGGAACGGCTGTTCAACCGGTTCACACAGGTCGACAGTTCCTCCACGCGCATGTATGGAGGAACCGGTCTTGGTCTGGCCATCTGCAAGGGTCTTGTTGAAAACATGGGCGGTCGAATCTGGGTGGACAGCAAGCCCGGCGAGGGGAGCTGCTTCTCATTCACCAGTGTCCTGCGCTCCCTTGCCGACAGACGGAATCGTTCGGATGCCATGGTGAAGTCCGAAGTGGAAGACACAGAATCAAGCGAAGCCGGAGATAGCCGAAAATTGCTTCTGGTGGAAGATGATGAAATCAACCGCATCGTGATTGGGGAGTTCGCCCGGATTCAGTCCTGGACGGTCGTTGTCGCGGAAAATGGCCGTGAGGCCGTATCCCTCTGCGAAGCGATGCAGTTTGACGCAATCCTGATGGATATCCAGATGCCGGTCATGGATGGATTCAAAGCCACGGAACGCATCAGATCCCTGGAAATGCCCACAGGCAGAAGAACTCCGATTATCGCCATCACGGCCCATGCAATGAAAGAGGACCGGGAGAAATGCCTGGCCGCAGGAATGGATGACTATTTGACAAAACCGATCCTTGCGACGGACTTCAGAAAAACTGTCGGGAAATGGCTGGGTGTTCAGGTGCAGGATCTGGAATCGCGTGAGATTTAACAGGAATGCGCTATCTGCCTGCGGAAAGCAACTTTACAATGAAAAAGAGGGTCGTTCCTGCCGCATCCTGCTGCCGGAGATTTTATGACCTCAGGAGGTTGCCATGCCGGCGAAAGTGTTGTTCATATGCGTTCACAATTCCGCCAGAAGCCAAATGGCAGAAGCATTTCTGAATGAAATGGCGGGTGGGAAGGTTCTGGTGGAGAGTGCCGGGTTTGAACCGACCACCATCAACCCGCTTGTCGTGAAGGTGATGGCGGAAACAGGCATTGATTTGTCTGAAAAAAGCACACAAAGCGTATTCAGTCTTGTCAGAAACAATACATATTTCGGGCATGTCATCACGGTATGCGACCGCGCACGAGAAGCGGATTGCCCGATATTCCCCGGAGTCGTCAGGCGCCTTCACTGGGATTTGGAGAATCCGGAAGACTTTTCCGGGACAGAAGAGGAAGTCCTCGAAAAGGTCAGAGCCCTCCGGGATCAAATCAGGACACTTGTCAGCGGGTTCATTCAAGAGCATTTGAGTATGAAGCAGGAAAGCGGTGCACGCCCATCGGAATGAGCCTCTTCTCTTTGCGCGCAGAATGCGCGAATTCTCGGCAGTAATGAGGGTCAGCAGGGATTGTGATGCGGCAGGGCGTCCGGATGAACGGCACACCCTGTCTTTTTTGTCTGTCCAACACACGGTTGGCATCATTCCGGAAATGTCTTCTTCATCAAACCCGAGCAGCAGGGAAGTCATGTTTCAGGACGATTCGAAACCTATTGACGAATACGTGTCGTCTTATATAATGAATGGGTATATTAATTCGGCATACTTGCCAAATATGCAGAATGTATTCAATCAAAATTCGTGAAACATGTATCAAATGTCAGGTCATGACTTCTCTCCTGTCTGATCTTCCTGATTCAAGGCACCATCACATCACAAGGGGGGCATCATCATGTCGCATGGACCTGCAACGGAATGGAAGAAGGATAATTCGGCTTCCATCAAATCGAAACTGGGTATCAGCATGTTCATAGTTTATACAGTGGTATACGCGGGTTTTGTCATCATCAACGTATTCAGCCCGTCGCTGATGGCCATGGACATCGGCAGCATGAATCTTGCGATTGCCTATGGGTTTGGACTGATTGTCTTTGCTTTGATTCTGGCCTTGATTTACAACGATTTCTGCACAAAAGCGGAAAAACGCCTGAATGCGGAAGCAAAAGAAAACAAGGATGGAGGAAAGGGCAAATGAATTATTCACCATCAGCCTGGGCTGTCATCATCTTCCTGTTGTTTGTGGGTCTCGTTCTGGGCATTTCTTTCTATTTTGCACGCAAGAAGCAAACGGCAAGCGGGTACTTCGCCGCCGGCGGCAATATTCACTGGGCAGTCAACGGCATCGCCTTTGCCGGAGATTATCTGTCGGCTGCTTCTTTCCTCGGCATCTGCGGCATGATCGCCTTCTACGGCTATGATGGCTTTTTGTACTCCATCGGCTATCTGTCCGGTTGGATTGTCGCGCTTTTTGTCGTGGCGGAGCCCATGAAACGGCTGGGGAAATACACCTTCACGGATGCGCTTGATTCGAAATTCAATTCCAAATCCATTCAGCTTGTGGCTGCCATCAGCACCCTGCTTGTCTCCATCTTCTACCTCATTCCGCAGATGGTGGGCGCAGGTACCCTGGTGACCCCGTTGTTGGGAATTGCCCATGAGTGGGGTGTCATCATGGTCGGCCTGATTGTCATCTTCATTGTCGCCACGGCCGGCATGGCATCCACCACCTATGTTCAGTTTCTGAAAGGTGCGTTGCTCATCATCTTCTCCCTGGTCGTGGTATTCCTGGTTCTTTCCAGAGGACTCTCCACCGCGCCGGATGCCGGTCAGCAAAAAGCTTACCATGAGTTTACAACCATCAGGGTGTCGGAAGTCACAGCAGATTCCCTGAAGGTTGAAGACGCCACCTATCAGTTCCAGAAAATCCATACCTCGAAAACCCACAAGTTTGTTGAGCTGACGAAAAACAGCGTCACCTCCTACTGGCTGCTGAATGAAAAAGAAGGAATCCTGGAAGAAACGCAATCCATCGTGACGCCTGAAGGCGGAACGGCTCTTTACAATGGCGAACCGAAGGCGAGTGGCAAGTTTTACCCTGTCGGGAACATGAGTGTCATTGACGGAAAAACGAGTGATGCTGGCGTTGGAAAAATGAACGCTTTCAACTTCATAGAGACCATCAAGGAGGGGACGGTCATCCGCTGGAGCAATGTGCTCATCAAGGATGGTTCGACCTCCATCAGCCTCTATTACCAGGTTCCGACAGCAGGCAGAGACATTCTGAAGCCTGGTCTGAAGTTCCCGCTGGACCCTTCCAAGGGGGGGACAACCACCACAAGGCTGGACTTCATCTCGCTGATGCTGGCACTTTTCCTCGGCACGGCCTCCCTCCCGCACATCCTGATCCGCTACTACACGGTTCCGAACCCTGCGGCGGCCAGAAAATCCACCATCGTCGCCATTGCTTCGATTGGGCTTTTCTATGTGCTGACCCTCTACATCGGTCTGGGAGCCATGACTGGCGGCGTGCTGGATTTGTCCAATGACAACATGTCGGCGCCATTGCTTGCGAAATCGTTTGGAATCGGCATATTTGCCATGATTTCCGCAATTGCGTTTGCAACGGTTCTGGGAACGGTCAGCGGCCTGATTGTCGCGTCCTCCGGAGCCGTAGCCCATGACCTGATGGATCGCTTCTTTGACATGAAGTTGTCCGACAAGCATAAGGTGATGGCCGGTAAAATTTCTGCGGTGGCCGTGGGTGTGGTCGCAATCGTGCTTGGCATGGTCTTCAAGAGTGTCAATGTCTCCTTCCTGGTGGGTTGGGCATTCGCTGTAGCCGCTTCCGCGAATTTGCCGGCCATCATGATGATTCTTTTCTGGAAAAAGACAACGGCAAAGGGGGTCGTGGCTTCCATTGCCGTGGGTCTGACCTCCTCACTCGGCATGTTGCTGCTCTCCCCGACGGCATTCTCCAAGGTATATCACATTACGGCAGTTGCCCCCATGCCGTTTGACAATCCCGCCATCATCTCCGTGCCCTTGAGCTTTATCACACTGGTGATTGTAACGCTGCTGACGCAGAAGAATCAGAAGGACAAAAAGGCTTTGAAGGCGTAATGAGGTTTGCAAGTGAACCCTTCATCGGGCACAATTTCTCCTGCCGCAGACACAATTCTGGTGGAACTGCATTGCCATTCGACATACAGTGATGGTGAGTTCACACCGGAGGCTCTGGCGGACAGGATACTTAAGGCAGGGGCGAAATATGCCTCGCTGACCGATCATAACACTGTCGAGGGGTTGGACGCCTTTCAGCAGGCTATGATGAAACACGGAATCGGGTTTGTCACAGGTGTTGAAATGACAACCCTGCATGACGAAAAAATTATCCATTTGTTGGGATATGGATTTGATCAAAATGATAAAAATCTGCTTGCGGGTCTGGCTGATGCCAAAATGCTGGAGAATCCGAGCGCGGTCGGGTTGGCGGCCTCTTCCATTTCCACCAGGGATGCAATCTCCCTGATCCAGCATGCAGGCGGCGTTGCCATATTGGCGCATCCGCTGAAAACAGAAAACGATTCAGGAAAGCTGCTCCATATCATGCAGGAACTCGTCGATGCGGGACTCGACGGGATTGAAGCGGTCTACGCGCACAATACGGATGATGAAGCCGATATGCTCCTGAACTGGACAGGGGCCTACCAACTTGTCACGTCCGCCGGAACGGATTTTCATTTCGGGACTGCCGTGATGGGAATATCCATGGAAGGCAACCTCTGGAGAAAGTTTCGGGATGCCATGCTGGCTTCCGCGCGCCGTCGGTCCGACATTCGCCAGAAAACAGAACCAGCCGGTTTGCCGAAGGGC
>JFJP01038687.1_pt1 | contig 16264 bp, 11 predicted proteins | sample 431651 | NCBI WGS metagenome assembly JFJP01 (sample SAMN02602958, study PRJNA72255) | Microbial mat metagenome, whole genome shotgun sequencing project. | biome: fresh water; feature: sink hole; material: water; isolation source: purple microbial (photo- and chemosynthetic) mats found in... | reverse complement strand
ATTCGCGGACTTTTGAATGATACTTGTTTATCCAATCTATTTCAGTTTGTGTAAGTAGGTTTTTGTCAATCAATTTCCGGTCGATGGGACAGTAGGTAACCGTATCAAAACCAAGAAAATTGCTCGTAGTTCCCAAATCCATTGCTTGGCAAACCATCACATTTTCAATCCGTATCCCGTATTTATTCTCGTGATAAACTCCCGGTTCATTGGTTACCATCATTCCAGCTTCAAAGGGCACCATAGAAGCACCAGATGCAGCTTGCGAAAATCCATGTGGCCCTTCGTGTACCCCCAAAAAATATCCAATACCATGCCCGGTTCCATGTCCATAATCTTTGCCTTGTTGCCATAAATCAAGCCTTGCCAGTGAATCTAAGTGAATACCTCTGGTGCCCACTGGAAAACAAGCACTTGCCAATCGAATGTGCCCTTTTAAAACCAATGTAAAATCATTGATTTGTTCTTGGGTTACCGCACCTAAAGCTACAGTGCGCGTAATGTCGGTTGTTCCACCCAGATACTGTGCTCCACTGTCAATAAGGTACAATCCCTTTGGTTCCAACACCGATTGATTATTTTCAGTTGGCGAATAATGGGGTAAGGCTGCATTTTGCTGATAAGCCGAAATGGGTTCAAAACTCAAATCGACATAATTAGGCTGTTGTTGCCTAAAGAATGCTGATTTTGCAGCCGCTTCCAATTCTGTCAGGTTTCTATTCTGGACTTCATTTTCCAGCCAATGCAAAAAGCGGCACATGGCTATACCATCGGTAATTTGCGCTTCTTTATAGAGTGTTATTTCTTTTGGGGTTTTAATTGCTTTAAGTTTTGCAAGTATACTTGGTTCAGCAATAATTTTGCAAGCAGAAGGTATGGATCGGAATAATTCAAAATTTGCGGTATTTTTATCCAACAGAATGGAACCCACCATTTCTTTTAAATAGGATATAATTTTATGATAATGTGAAATTGCCACTCCATTTTTTTTCAATTCAGTTAGCACAGATTCTGACATCTGAGCCTCTTCGATAAACAGCAGGGTTTCGTTTTTTCTTACTAAACAATAGCTTGTAATTAATGGGTTGTATGCCACATCGGATCCTCTGATATTTAATAACCAGGCAATCTCATCCAAAGAAGTTACCAACAAAGCAGACACATTTTTTTCTTCAAGATATAACCGAACGGTTGCAATTTTCTCAGCAGTGCCAGTTCCTACAAATGCTGACGGGTGAATAAAAGCAAGATTGCTTGACCGTTGAGGGCGGTCAGTCCAAAATTCATTGATTAAATCACCAACGGGTTTTATAGTAATATCTTTTTTAATCAATACTTGATTGAAGGTATCTATCTCGGCTGCTGAAAAGAGCCTTTCATCAATTCCAACACAAGCGCCTTCAGTAAGGTTTTCTAAAAGCCAATCTAAATATTCAGGGGCTCTGGTTTTCATTTTATGGAGCAAAAAAGGCGACTTGAGCTGTTTCTCTGCCTGAATAAAATATCGGGAGTCGGTCCAAAGTCCTGCGTGATTTAATGTTACAACAGCAGTTCCGGCTGATCCGCTAAACCTGGTAAGCCATTCCCTTGATTTCCAGTATTCTGAAATATATTCACTTTTATGAGGGTCAGATGTGGGGATTATGTATGCTGCAATATTTAGCTGCATTAACTTCGTTCGCAATTTTTCAATGGCCATTTTTTTGAATTTAAATGATACGGTTAAATTAAATAGAAAATGCATCCGTTCAAAGAATGGATGCATTAAAATAAAATATTTCAACGGCGATTTTTAAAATCGATTAGTTCACCGTTTCATCTGGTATTAGGTTAAAAGGGATGCTTACTCTTTCAGAATATATTTCACCTGCTTCTAACATATCTTCATCATCTTCACGGAATCTCCAATTAATAGTAACCCGATGCCCACTTTTCTTTATTATTTCCAGTTTTTTCATAATATCGAGGATAATTTTTGAACTGGAAGTATTGAAATAAACCATCATGAAATTTACTATGGTCTCGGGATTGGGGTCCGAGGAGTAATTTTCCAGCCATTGCAATACCGGATTGTAAAAAATTATGGGATTCTCAGGCAGTGATTTTCCCCTGAATAAAAAGGTGTTAGTTTTTTTATCCAGAATTATTTCGGGAGTTTCGTTGCCACTTTCAATAACCAATGGATTCATATACATTTTGTTTTTACCAAAAATACGACCATTTACTCAATGGAAGCAAATTTATTTTACAGAAAATGAAAAGAAAATTACCTGTTACCCATTCGTTTATTTACTGTCCGATAGTAGTTTTTTAATTGATATATTTGATTAAATGATAGTTAACTTAATTAAAAAACACGCAAACACGTTACTATTAGCAAGGTAATTATCAGTTCATTTTTTATTTTACAATCTTTTTTGTCACAATTAGTTGTTTGTCGTATTTAATTTGAAGTATGTAAACTCCGTTTTCTATCAAATCGGTATTTATGTCATAATTATTAAACCCTTTTTTAATGAGAAGTTGTTTTTTTTGTATTATTTGCCCTGCTAAATTATATAGTATAATATCACCATTAAAAGTATTGGAGCTATTAAAATCAATAGTTAATTTATCAATTGCAGGAATAGGATAAACATTCAACATGGATATATTTTCATTCGGAGTTATACCTGTCCCACTTTCAATGCCAAAATATCCTTTAAAAGTTCCATCAGCAAGGTTTATTTCCATTGTAAATGTGCGCACTGCAATTTTATTACTTATGCCCAAAGTCACATAATACGTTTTTAGTTCTTCATAGCTATGTATTGGGTCCTTAGCTGCGCTGCTTGCACCATCGCCAAAATCCCAATAACGATTATCAATGATGCCTTCTGATTTATCGTGGAATATTACTGTGTTTCCATTAATTTCTGGAAAAAATAGGGCGTTTAGCGTTGAATCGGTTTCATAGTTGCCCGCCCATACAAACATTTCAATTTTTGAATAACAGGTATTAAGATCATTGACAGCGAGAGTTACAATATATTCTCCCTGAATTTGATACGTATGAATTGGGTTTACCTCATTGCTTGAAGTGCCATCGCCAAAATCCCAATAGTAGTTTGAAATGGAACCATAGGATTGATTGATGAACTCAACGGTATTATTAGAAGAATTGATGGTATAAAAAAGTGCTTGACAATAATCAGGTTCCCAAATAGAATCATCAATATAATTGCCAATATAAACGTATTGCGAATAGGTGCTGCTGCATGAATCATTGGCAATTTCAAGCGAAACTAAGTAGCTTCCTTCATTGGTAAAGGTATGCGAAGGATTTTGTTCTTTAGCGAATGCTCCATCACCAAAATCCCATTTCCATTGAGTTGGATTACCATATGAATAATCGTAAAAATAGAGTGTTTTTGAACTGACTGATGCGGTATCTCCATTTGTAGTAGTTGAGTCACTCCAATTATAATAATCATATCCAAACATTGCCTGACAAGGTGGTTGGTAATTTCCAACCCAAATTACTTGCGAACTCCAATTTTCACAACCTTCGCCGGAGATGTATAAGTAAGCATAATATTCTCCCGGCGCATTATAGGTGTGCACTGGGTTTTGTTCTTCCGATGAAAATCCATCACCAAAATCCCATTTCCAGTAGGTTGGGTTACCAATGGAATAATCATGAAAATAAACCGTAAGTTGATCGTTTTCAGAACTATCTATAAAGTTACCAGTTGAGTCATAATTGTATCCGAAATCATAATAAAACCAAGCCATACATTCCGGTTCTGTATAACCAACATATATCCAATTTTGGATGGAATTTTTACAATCGGGGCCTAAAATAGTTAAGGTTACCAAGTATTCGCCTGATTTTATATAAGTGTGTATTGGGTTTTGATCGTTAGCACTGGTGCCATCGCCAAAATCCCAAAACCAATTAGTAATAGCACCAATGGATTGATCATAAAAATAAACTTCAGAATATCTGTTATCTATAGTTCCATCGCTTGAATAAACGGTATCATTCCAGGTTCCGGAATAATACTCAAATTGAGCTTGACAATTTGTTTCTACAATGGAATCGGTACAAACCTTGAATTCAACATAATTTGAAGAAGTATATGGATAGAATGATTTGTTATGTATGGTTCCAAAGCATGGGTCGAAAGTAAATACATTTACATAAAAGGAATCAGCCCATTCATATTGGAAGTCCATAGAAAAAATACCTTCACTATTGGTGGTGGTTGTCAGGGTATCGCCTGACAACGGCTTAACAAAATAAACCAAATGATTGCCTTCAGGGGCATTTTCTTTTACATTATACACCATCCCATTAATAGGATGCGAAATTGCTTGAATGTTTATTGCTAACAATAAGCAGCTAAAGAGTATAAAAGAAGTGTTGATTGTTTTCATAGTAGGTGATATTTAATTCACTATAATAGAACAAGAATGTTATGAAAAGGTTGCTTCACTTTTCTGAATTCGGGCTAATAATTGACTGCTGGATATTAGCCATGAACTATTAAATTGTTGTTTCGTGTATTCTGCTTATAACTTTGCAACTCGATTGAATTTAGCTTATAAAAACAGCATAAATTTAGTCATTTTTAATTAAATTTGTTTTTCATTATCACAATATTATCTGATTCTATCTTGTTATATATTCAATGAAGTAGCAAAATATTATCTATATTTTATTTAATTTTGTAAAAAATAGCTACTACTATAAACTACTACAATAAAAAGATTTAATGCTATGACGCGTCGTTTGAGAAAAATGGACGATGAGGTTTGGAAACCAATACCTTTCGCCGATAAACACTATGAAGCCAGTAATTATGGCCGAATTAAAAGCTATTGCTGCAATAAATTGGAAGGACGCATGATAAAACCTGGAGTTATTAAAGGTTTTTTAAATGTGAGCTTTATGTCGCAAGGCAAAAAGAAATCGTTTCTGGTTCATAAAATTACTGCTGAATTGTTTGTTAAAAGGATAAATGAAAATCAGAACACGGTTATTCATCTCGATTGGAACAAAAGTAATAATCACTTTACCAATTTAGAATGGGCAACCAAAGAAGAAGCATATACCAGAATGTTTCAGCGCATTCACGAAAAGAGGAGGAATAATCCTGAGAAAACAATAACTTATTCAAAATTGAATGTTGAAGATGTAGCCCGGATAAAATCAATGTTGAATCGGGGAATTACCCAAAACATAATAGCTAAATTATTTTGCGTCAGCGAAATGCAGATAACAAGAATTAAGAGAGGTGAGAACTGGGCACAGATAAAGGCTACTGAAGAAGTTGCAGTATAAAGTTAGGTTGCTGTTGTTGAAAAATAGTATATTTGCCCGCTCCTAACTAATTGGAGCGGGTTTTTTATAATAAAAATGGAGATACCAAAAAAAGTTGCTTTTACCACGTTAGGTTGTAAACTCAATTTCTCTGAAACATCGGGAATTGCCAAACAATTTGAAGAGGCCGGATTTGAGCGTGTTGATGATGATGAATTTGCCGATGTTTTTGTAATTAACACATGTACCGTTACTGAGTTAGCGAATAAAAAGAGCAAACAGGCTATCCGCAAAATTAGCATTAAAAATCCGAAAGCAACCATAGTGGCCGTAGGCTGTTATTCGCAGCTAAAGCCGGGTGAGGTGGCTTCCATTGAAGGGGTTAATTTAGTGCTTGGTTCTGAAAACAAATTCCAAATTTTAGAGGAACTTCAGAAACTGAATGGCAACAAAGAAACCAAAGTATTAATTGATAATCAAAACCAACAAAAAGCATTCACTCCAACCTATTCGTATGGTGATAGAACGCGTAGTTTTTTAAAAGTTCAAGATGGTTGCGACTATTATTGCTCGTATTGTGCCATTCCAAATGCAAGGGGTAGAAGTAGGAATAATAGTATTGCTAAAACGTTAGAAATTGCGGAGGAGATTGTATCAAAAGGAATAAAAGAGATTATTTTAACGGGTGTTAATATTGGCGATTTTGGTAAAGCTTCCGGAGAGAATTTTTTCAATTTAATACTTGCCTTAGAAAAACTTTCAGGATTAGAACGCCTGAGAATTTCTTCCATTGAGCCAAATTTGCTTACCGATGAAATAGTAAAGTTGGTTTCAAATTCACACAACGTATTGCCACATTTCCATATTCCCCTACAATGTGGAACTGATAATCTGCTCCGATTGATGAAACGCAGATATACTATTGCCCTTTACCGTAAAAAAATTGAAGCCATTAAACAATTAATGCCTCATGCCTGCATTGCCGCTGATGTAATTGTGGGAGTTCCTGGTGAAACGGAAGATGAATTTGAAAAAGCTTGTAGTTTTATTAAAAGTATTGATATTTCGTATCTGCATGTATTTACGTATTCGGAGAGGGAAAATACCTTGGCTGTAAAAATGGAAAATCAAGTACCAATACATTTGAGAAAAGAGCGAAGTAAAATAATGCATGATTTGGCTCTTGAAAAGCAAACCATTTTTCAGGAACAACATTTGGGAACCATAAGAAAAGTGCTTTTTGAAGCAGAAGAAGACCAAAAAATGATGGGAGGATTCACTGACAATTACATTCGGGTTGAAGTACCTTTTTCTGCCAACCTAATAAATACAATTCGCAACGTGCAGCTAGTTAAAATAAATAGCAATGGCCATGTTACTGGCAAACTAATTGAAAACTAAGGTATGGATTATAAAGAAATAACATTAAAAGTTTTAGATCTGGCAAAAATAGCTGGTACTTTTATTATGGAGCAGCGGAAACAATTTACAGCCGATAGGATAGAAACTAAAGGAAAGCAAGATTTTGTGTCGTATGTTGATAAAGAAACTGAAAAAATGTTGGTTGATGGTCTTCTTAAGATTATTCCGGATTCCGGATTTATAGTTGAAGAGAAAACGGCCAATCACAGCAACGAAGAATTTATTTGGATAGTTGATCCCTTGGATGGAACCACGAACTTTATTCATGGAGTAACCCCTTTTGCCATTAGTATTGCTTTAATGCAGAATAATAAAATAGTGGTAGGTGTAGTTTATGAATTGGGACAAAAAGAATTCTTCTATTCCTGGAAAGAAGCCCCAGTATATTGTAATGAAAGAGTGGTTTCGGTATCTAAAGCAACAGCAATTTCAGAAGGATTAATTTCCACCGGATTTCATATAAATGACAACTCCCGGCTTGAAGGCCAATTAAAAACGGTATTTGAGATAGTTAGCAATTCGCATGGTATCCGTCGACCGGGTTCCGCTGCAACCGATTTGGCTTACGTGGCAGCCGGACGGTTCGATGGTTTTTTTGAATACGGGTTAAGTCCCTGGGATGTTGCTGCTGGAGGTTTTCTGGTAGAGCAAGCTGGCGGTACCGTATCCGATTATTCCGGCAAGAAAAACTACCTGTATGGGCGCGAAATTATTTCCGGAACACCAGGGGTACATGAAAACTTATTGCAACTATTACAGAAAAATTCGAAAGTAGCTGATATGAGATAGCTGATTTTAATGCAGATTGTTATAAATTTATCCGGAATATAAAATGTTTGCTTTATGAATAAGATAGTTTTTGCACTAATTATAAGTCTGTTTCTGTTTTTGAATAATAGGACAAAGGCTCAGGAGGTTGATGCCTATTTTTATTATGCACCTTTTTATGTTCCCGGAAGTGGAACCTATGTGGAAACATATTTGGCATTTGCCGGCCATTCAATGCGCTATTTGCTGAACACTGATAAGGTGTTTGAGGCATCGGCGGAAGTTACCATGTTATTTAAAAATGATGCTGATATTGTTGAATACCGGAAATTTAAAGTAGTTAGTCCAGGATTACCGGATACAACTTCTGTTTTCCCCAGTTTTATTGATCAGCATCGAATTATGATACCCGAAGGTGTATATAACTTTGAATTAACCATACGCGATATCAATGCTCCTGATAGTATAAAACCTTTTGAATTGAGTGAGTTAATTACGGTTCATATTCCTCCCGATGAAATCTCGTTCAGTGGGATAGAGCTTATTGAAAGGTATGAAGCAACTCAGAAACAGAATATTTTTGTAAAAAATGGTTACGAATGCATTCCGTATGTTTCTGATTTTTTCCCTAATCAAATAAATCAGATTAAATTTTATGCGGAGTTGTATAATGCTGCGATTAGTTTAGGTCCTATGGAAGATTTTCTTTTTCAATTTCATATTGAAAGCAGCAATACCCATAAACCCATTAAAGAATTTAGCTCTTTTCAAAAGCAAAAAGCTCAGAATGTTAATGTCGTTTTCAATGAAATTAACATATCAAAACTACCTACCGGCAATTATTACCTGGTTATTGAAGTAAGAGATCGTCAAAATAATCAAATACTTGAAAAGAGAAAGTTTTTTCAAAGGAAGAATAATTATGAGGGAACTCCAGCCAATGAAATGGCAACTATTGAAGTGCAGCATACCTTTGCTGCGAAATATACCAATAAGGATACCCTCGCAATTTATTTAAGTTCCTTGCGTCCCATTAGCGATATAGCTGAGAACCGATTTATTGATAATCAGTTGGTTGCAGCCAATTTGAAAATGATGCAGCAATATTTTTATAGTTTTTGGCAAAAGAGGAATGAAACAAATCCTGAATTAGCATGGAATGAATACCGTTTGAACCTTAATGTGGTGGAACAAAAATACAGCAGCCAGCAAAAGCATGGTTTTGCTACCGACAGGGGCAGAGTTTATCTGCAATACGGACCTCCCAGCTCAATAATTGAAGAAAAAAATGAACCGAATGCTTATCCCTATGAAATATGGCATTATTATAAAATAGCTGACCAAACCGATAGAAAGTTTATTTTTTACAACAAAACGTTGCTCAATCAGGACTATGAATTGCTGAATTCTACTATGAAAGGGGAGATGAGCAATTCCTTTTGGGAAAGTGAATTGTATTCCCGTTCTGGAAATTGGGTTGAAAGTAACTTAAAAACCAATAAAAGTAAGGCACGTGAATTATTTGAGGGAAAATAAATGACAGCGGTTCAAAGAATCAGGTATATTCTGGTAATGGCAACATTTAGGTTGCTTACTCTTTTGCCTTTAAAACTGTTATTTCTAATTTCAGAACTCATCACTTTTATTGTTTATCATTTAATTGGCTACCGTAAGAAAGTAGTGTTGGCAAATATTAAGAATTCCTTTCCCAACTGTACAACAGAAGAAGTAAGATTTGTAGCTCGGAAATATTATCGGCATTTATCAGTGATGATGGTTGAAAATATTTATCTACGGTTTGTTTCCGAAAAAAACTTCCGAAAGATGCTGATTCTTGATGATCCTTCAATTTTTGATTTTTTTTGGGAGCAAAAGAAAAGCATTATTGTAATGATGGGGCATTTTGGGAACTGGGAATATGGAGCAGGCCTTACTCGGTTGCTTCCGTTCAAAGGTGCTGCGGTATATAAGCAGTTATCGGATCCGGTATTCGATAAAATATATTTTGACATTAGAAGCCGCTTGGGTGTTGAGCCTATTGAGATGAAAGAGGTTTTCAGAAAAGTTCATCAAATAGCTAATGGATCACAACCTACCATCATATTTATGGTTGCCGATCAGGCTCCTTCGAATAGTGAATCGCCTTATTGGCTTAGCTTTTTAAATCAAGACACCAGTGTATTTAACGGTTCTGAAAAATTGGCAAAAAAATTTGATTTGCCTGTAGTTAATATTAAACTAATGCGGGTTAAAAAGGGAACCTATCGGATTATTCCCACCTTAATTACGGCTAATCCAAAAGATACAAAACCTTTTGAGATAATTGAAACGTATTATAAATTGCTAGAAGAATCGATTGTTGATGCTCCACGATACTGGTTGTGGTCGCATCGCAGGTGGAAACATCAACGGATTAATGCTTGATAACCTAAAGCAAAATTCAAAGACAAGATTTTAAACCCAAGGAAAAAAATGTACTTTTAGGGCCTATTTAAAATTCAAACTTGTTATGCATGGCTAAAGTTGCAATTGTAATCCTAAACTGGAATGGAAAGCATTATCTGGAAAAATTTCTACCATCGGTAACCAATTTTTCAGTTGGTTCTGATATTGAAATCTGGGTTGCTGACAACGGATCAACTGATGATAGCCTTGTTTTTTTGAAAAATAGCTATCCACAAATCAAATTATTGGAATTTGAAATCAATCATGGTTTTACCGGTGGATATAACAAAGCATTAGCCTTTATAAAAGCAGAATATTTTGTTTTACTGAATTCCGATATCGAAGTTACTGAAAACTGGATTGAGCCAATCATTTCATACCTGGATAACAATCTGAAGGTTGCCGCTGCAATGCCTAAAATACGTTCCTATCACGAAAAAAATATGTTTGAATATGCCGGAGCAGCCGGTGGTTTTATCGATAAATTGGGTTTTCCGTTTTGCCGGGGACGCATTTTAAGTGAAATAGAGGAAGATTTGGGGCAATATGACGATGTAAAAGAAGTTTTTTGGGCTACCGGGGCCTGCATGTTTGTTCGTGCTAAATTGTATCAGGAATTGGGTGGTCTCGATGAAGATTTTTTTGCTCACATGGAAGAAATTGATTTGTGCTGGCGACTAAAAAACCGAGGGTTTAAAATTATGTACTTCCCTCAATCGCTGGTTTATCATGTGGGTGGAGGAACTCTTCCAAACAATAATCCCCGAAAGCTTTTTTATAATTATAGAAACAACTTATTCCTGCTATACAAAAATATTCCGAGTGGTTCGTTTCGATGGATTCTTTTTTTTAGGTTGATAGTAGATGGGGCATCGGCAGTTATGTATTTATTGCAAGGTAAATTCTCATTTTTTTTAGCAGTACCAAAAGCTCATTTTGCATTTTATAAATCGTTAGGTAAATTCCGAATCAAGCGGAAAGCAATAAAAAAGCATCGCATGTTTGTAAAGCATCCTCAAATTTTTCAACACAGTATAATCTATTCCTACTTTGTGCTTAAAGCCCGTAAATTCTCTGAATTGAATCGTAAAGGGTGGCACTAATTCCATTTTTCATCAAAAAATTCTATGTTATTTATCAGCCGGCAACGTGTTATAAAAGCAATATTTTGCGAAAAATAGATTAGTAACTTTGAGCGTTTTATCGAACATTTTGAAGTGGTAATAACTAGTAAAATTAAGAGACATGTTTAACAAAATGATTGCAGCCATGCTGCCTTATATGCCCAAAAAAATGATTTGGGTTTTTTCAAAACGTTATATTGCCGGCGAAACATTAAATGATGCCATAAACGCATCGAAGGAATTGAATAAGAATGGCATGTTAGTAACCCTTGATATTTTGGGTGAGTTTATAAAAAATTTGGGAGAAGCAGAGCAAAACCGTGATCAATACCTGAACTTGATTGAGGTAATTGAAAAGGAGGGGATTCAAGGGAACTATTCAGTAAAACCAACCAGCTTTGGATTGTTGATTGATGAAGAAATCTGTTTTCAGCACATACGCGCTATTGTTGCTAAAGCAGCCTCATATAACAATTTTATACGGGTTGATATGGAAGATTCGCCATGTACAACCAAAACCATTATCTTATACCGTAGGCTTAAAGCAGAATTTCCAAAAAATTGTGGTTTGGTGGTTCAGGCATATATGAAGCGGACCTTACAAGATGTTACTGATTTATTGGATATCCACTCGAGTGAAAATCCAATAAATTACCGATTGTGCAAAGGAATATATGTGGAACCGGCTGCCATTGCATACAAAAAATATGAAGAAATAAATGAGCACTATCTTGAAGATTTAGAGTTCATGTTCCAAAAAGGCATTTATGCCGCGATTGCAACACACGATAAGCCTTTGGTTGAAGGAGCTTATAAATTGATTGAAAAATACAATGTTCCTAAAGATAACTATGAATTTCAAATGCTTTATGGTGTTACCCCTGAACTGCGCCAAAGTATTGTAGATGCCGGTCACAAAGTTCGGGTATATGTTCCTTTTGGCAAGCAATGGTTTGGCTATTCAACCCGTAGGCTAAAGGAAAATCCAAAAATGGCCAGCCATATTATCAAAGCATTATTTGTAAGAGGATAATAGATATCTATATTATTGGGTCCACATTATTTTTCGAAATAGTGTGGACTTTTTTTTTATCATTCAGGGCAGATCACATCATTTAGAAGCTATATTTTTAGATTTATTATTATTGTTAGGAATCCAATTAAATAACTTTGATTAAATTCACAATCACAAACGAATAAAACGATTCAATCAAAGCTTTAACTAATAACTGCTAATAATAATTTAGAAAAAATTATGGAAAACGGTAGTGAAAAAAAGCTTGTAAATAAAGGTATCCGGGCATTTTTTATCGCTTTTACTTCAGTGGTTACCATCGGCCTTTTTAGTGATATAATACTAAAACAAAATCTGCATAAAACCATTGATATCCTCAATATTGTGGGGATAGCTATTAATTCCATTGTTTTATTTGGGTTTTTTAGGAAAAGGATAGATGTTCGGCTAAGCTTTGCTATTGTTGCTTATTTTCTGGTATTTAATTCCCTCATTTCATCTACTCTAAATATGTTTTTATCCAGTGGATTGGAGATTTTTATGCGGGATTCTATTTTTCTAATCATACTCATAGTTTTCAGTGCTTTCATAATTGGTAGATTCCATGCTTTACTATTAAGTGGCATATACATTAGTTATTTATTGGGTTATACTTTTATTAGCAATAACCCTTTTTTATTGAATAATTTTTCACTCATCGCGTTTGTTTATATAATGCTGGGTTTAATGCTCTACTTTTTGAAAACAGTTTTTGATTCAACCATTAATGAAACAGAGCAGTTACTTTCCCTTTTGAAGAATAAGAATACGAAAATTGAAGATCAAAATATGGTTTTAAAAGATCAGGCTTTTGAGTTAACCACATTAAACGATGCTTTGGTAAGTAAAAAAGAAATATTGAATGCACAAAAAGAAGATTTACAAAAAGTTAATTTAACAAAAGACAAACTTTTCTCAATTGTAGCGCACGATTTAAAAGATTTGGTAGGTTCAATACACGGTTCATCGCGATATTTAGAAGATAAGTTTTTGGATATGGATGATTTGAAAAGATTTCAATTTGTTTCTATCATAAACGAAAGTTCATTAAAACTATCAGAATTATTAGAAAACCTGCTCCAATGGAGCCGAGCGCAATCGAATAAAATAAGTATTACCAAAGATAAATTGAACCTTTACCGAGTTGTTAATAAAGTAATTGAACCTAATACAATGAGGGCCTTTGATAAAAACATTTCACTTACTAATTCCATTCCAAAGGATTCAATTACTGAAGGCGATGCTCAATTGTTATTTATAGTTTTTCACAATCTAATTAGTAACGCCATAAAATTTACTGCTCAGGGAGGAAAGATTATGGTTACATTAACTGATTTTCCTGATTATCAATTAATTGAAATTACTGATAATGGAGTTGGTATGGAAATTGAAAAATACGATTCCATATTTGAACTGAAACCTGGCGAAAACCAAATGGGAACTACTGGCGAGAAAGGAACCGGATTAGGACTAACTCTGTGTAAAGAATTTGTTGAAATGCATGGAGGTAAAATTGGTGCAAAGTCCAACAAATCAAAAGGTTCTATTTTTTGGTTTAGTTTGCCAAAATCAACTTCGGAAGCAAACTGAAGAAACAGACCTCAATTACTTCCGCTGATAAAGTTTTTACTGTATTCCTGAAAATCAACGTTTTTTTCATAGAGCGAATTCCAAATATAGATTAACAAAGGTTCCATCTGATCGGGTTTTTGAAACCCAGGGACTGCTGTGATTAATTGGTTTTTTTCGTTCATAAACACAATGGAAGGATAGGAGAGTTTACCATTCAGCAATGCTACTGCTAATTGATGAGTCGATCGGTTTCCTTGCCCTTCGTTGGTAAAAGTATGCCCTTCAAATGTGATGGGTTCTTTTGATTCAGCATTAAACTTTACAGGATAGTATTTTTCGGAAAGTATTTTTGCAATCAACGGATTTTGAAATGTTTCTTTATCCATAACCTTACACCAGCCACACCAATCGGTATAAACGTCAATAAGTATTTTTCGGGGTGCTTTTTGGTTTAAAGCTATGGCCTCCTGAAACGTGTACCATTTAACTTCCTGTGCCATTGAGCTATAAACGGTAAGGGAAAGAATCCCAATAATTGTTAATAACTTTAGTGATTTCATAGACATATTTTTACTTGCTGTAAAGAAAATGTATTTAAAGGTAACTAGCAACACTAAAATTTAGAGCTCGGTTACACCTTTCTATAATTGAAACAAAGTTCAAATCATTATTATTTGAAAGCTATTTTAGTAGTATGTTTGCATTTAAGTTGAAACTAGTATGAGTAATGACGCAGCGTAAAATCAGAAAAGCAATACTCCTATTTTTAATAACCTTATTTGGGATAATTTTTATCGCTCTTGTGTTAGTTAATATTCCTTTTGCACATCGGTATATTACCAAAAAGGTGAATACCATTCTAGTAAATGCAACTGTTCCAATTTCTATTAGCTCAATAGGTAAGATATCGACCAATTCAATAATCATTCATGGGGTTTTATTACATGACTTGAAGAACGATACCATTATTTATGCGGAAAAGCTAAGTGCCACTTTTTCCCCAATAGACTTACTTCATAGAAGAGTGATGATACCATCGGCTTCGCTTGTAAACGCAAGGATATGCTTCATAAGAAATAACCAAGAGGAAAAAATTAATATTGCTGATGCTTTTTCTAAAACGGGCAGTAAAAAGGTAAAAAAAGCAGGTGAAATTAAAAAGTCGTGGGAAGTATCCGTTGGGGGCTTGAAAATTTCAGGATTTAAATTCCAGATGCACGATTCCGTTGCAGGAATATTTATTGATCAAGAGGTGGAAACCTTGAAGGCCAAAACCGATAAAATGAGTATCATTGAAAAGGTAATTCTTGTTCAAACGGTTGATATTACTGGTGCTAAAGGAAGTTTAGTCTTGAATCAGAAACCAAAAGCTAGCAACAATGGGAGCAGCGGAAGCCCTTGGAATTTTGGCCTTTCAAATGTGAAACTAAACAACATTAACAATTCTTATGATGATGTTGGAAATAGATTAAAACTTACGGTTTTGCTGGAAGAATGTTCGATCAATACCCGAAAGTCAGATATTAAAAATAGAACCATCGATTTTAACAACGTTTCACTTACCGGAGCTAGTGCCAGCTTGCAACTTGATAAAAAAACAAACAAGCCAAAAGAATCCAAACCTGACACAACTTCCCACTTTCAATGGAACATAAAAGGGTCGGATTTGCATTTGGAAAATTTATCAATCGGATTTGGGGCCTATAGCGATACTGCTTTATCTTCAATAGATTCAGCTTTTAATACAAAAAACCTTGATATGAGCCTTTCCGATTTGGAACTTTCCAACAATGTGGTCGGTGTAACGGTGAATAAAATGAGTGCCAAGCTACAGAACGGATTTACCTTACTAAAAACAAAGGGTGAACTGAATTCTGAGAAAGGAACCACTAAATTTAACCTGTCGATGGAAACAGAGAATAGTTTGGTTACAATTGAGGGTAAGGCTGGTTGCAGTTTTTTTGATGTGATTCAAAATCCGGAAAATATCCGGGAGGCAAATACTTTAATAAGTAATACCCAAATTTCACTGAAGGATTTACTCTGTTTTAAACCGGAATTAGCCAGTCAGTCATTAGTTACAATGTTGGCTGATGAACCAATCTCATTATCCGGAAGCATTTCAATCAAGGATTCAATATTAGGTATTAACCGACTTTCAATATCTCAGACCCAACACCTTGGTATTTCCATACAGGGAAACATCACTAATGGATTCCATCCGGAATTAGCCAGCGGAGATTTGCAATTTGGAATATCACATATAAATATCACTTGGTTAAGAAACACCTTGATGAATTCCGGTTTAAAATACAAAATACCCGAAATTTCAAATCTTACCATGGATGGGTCTGTTTCGGGTATCATAAAATCGCCTGATTTTAATCTTAAGATACTTAGTGATATAGGTATCATTGATATGACCGGTTCATACGATGTTTACAAGGATAGCTTTCAATTGAGTTCCATGTTTGAAAGAATAATGCTTGATCGCATCTTGAATAATAAAGTGATGGGAGCATTTACCGGGAATTTAGAAATATCCGGAAACGGGATACAACAAAAACTGGTAAC